>Ga0153915_10000637_pt1 | contig 32378 bp, 27 predicted proteins | sample Opewatmetagenome_2_FD_107003 | JGI IMG/M metagenome (GOLD analysis project Ga0153915, IMG submission 107003) | Freshwater wetland microbial communities from Ohio, USA - Open water 3 Core 3 Depth 3 metaG | ecosystem: Environmental > Aquatic > Freshwater > Wetlands | place: USA: Ohio, Lake Erie... | reverse complement strand
ATGAAATGAAAATAGGATGTAGTCGGAGTCTTTTCGGTTAATAAGCTCTACCTTCCTTACCTTCATAGTATAAAATGAAGGATTTGTTCACCACTTTGTTCCCGCCTGGTGTTGGGTAATCGCCGGTAAAGTACCAGTCACCCAAATGACAGGGACAGGCTTGGTGCAAGTTTTCGACTGTTTGAAAAACCAGTTCGATTTCAGCGTTACAATCTTCAGGTTTCAGCATTTCGGCCATTTTCCGAGATAGGGCTTCATTGGTAAACGGACTATAAATATCAGTCACATAGTTAATAATTTCTTCTTTGGGTAAATTGCGCTGTTCGCAGCAACGCTGATACGTGTTGTCAATTATATGGGCCATTCCTTGTTCTTTCAGCAACTCAACAGCTGCCTGAAAAGCAGCAAATTTGCCGATATCAGCCATGTCTATGCCATAGCAATCAGGATACCTGATCTGTGGTGCTGAAGAGACAATAATGATCTTTTTGGGGTGAAGCCGGTCGAGAATCCGGATAATGCTTTGTTTTAGCGTAGTTCCACGTACAATTGAATCATCAATAATGACCAGCGTGTCAACGTTATTTTTTACAATCCCGTAAGTAACATCATAAACGTGGGTTACAAGGTCGTTGCGACCGGAATCGTCTGCAATGAACGTGCGTAATTTAACATCTTTAACCGCGATTTTTTCCATGCGGGGTTCAACAGCGATGATTTCAGCTACCTTCTCTTCGGTCAGCTGGCCATTCAAAGCTTTGATTTTCTCTTTTTTCCAGTCAAGCAGATGTGTCCGTACACCTTCCATCATACCGTAAAAGGCTGTCTCGGCTGTATTTGGAATATAAGAGAAAACGGTATCCTTAAAATTATAGTTTACCTTTTCAAGCAATGTAGCCGTCAATAAACGTCCCAGTTGCTTTCGTTCATGATAGATATCGCGATCGCTGCCACGTGAAAAATAAATACGCTCGAATGAGCAGGATCGTTTTTTTTCAGGTACCCTGATCAAGACGTCAGCTATCGTTCCGTTTTTTTTGACAATCAACGCGTGACCGGGTTCAAGCTCATTGACCTGATGGTATTGAACGTTCATAACTGTTTGAATGACAGGTCGTTCTGAGGCGACTACGACAATTTCATCGTCGTGATAGAAAAAAGCAGGCCGTATGCCCCACGGATCACGGGTAACAAATACATCGCCGTGCCCAATCATGCCCGCGATGGTATAGCCTCCGTCAAAATCACGGGTTGAACGTTCCAATACTGTCTGAAGGCTTAGCTCCTCTTCAATGGCCGATGATATCTCGATATTTGAAAGGCCTTCGTTTTTATATTTTCGAAATAGCAGTTGGTTTTCTTCATCAAGAAAGTGACCGATTTTTTCCAGTACGGTGATGGTGTCCGTATAGGCGCTGGGGTGTTGCCCAAGTTTGATCAGTTTATTAAAAAGCTCATCAGTATTGGTCAGGTTGAAATTGCCGGCCAACACCAGATTCCTCGATTTCCAGTTGTTTTCACGCATCACCGGATGAACGTACTCGATGGAGTTTAGCCCAAAAGTGCCATATCTTAAATGTCCAAGATAAGCTTCACCTACATAGTCAAGGTTCCTTTTGGCCCAGGCAGCCTCGTGAAATGATTCGTTAGCGTTTATGGCTTGAGAGGAAAAGTGACAAAATATCTCATCAAAGATATTTTTAATGGAATTTGCTTGTACGGAACGTGAACGAAAAAGGTATTTTTCACCCGGGACACTGTTTAACTTTAAAGCGACCAGACCGGCTCCATCTTGTCCACGGTTATGCTGCTTTTCCATCAGCAGATAGAGTTTATTTAACCCGTACTGCCAGGACCCATACTTTTTCTGGTAGAAGTCCAGGGGTTTCAGCAATCGGATCATGGCCACTCCACATTCATGTCCAATATGTTCACTCATATACGAATCTGGTTACGTTTATTCAGGCTTTATATCGGATAACTCGGCGTGTTATCAAATAATATAATCAGCTATCAAAAAGCCATATTTGAAAGTGCAAAGATAGCTTTTCTGTTTGTAATAATGAATATTTTCCATACATTTGTCAGATTATATTTCAATTAAGAGCTGCTGATATGTCGACCAAGTATGTATTTGTAACCGGTGGAGTGACTTCCTCTTTGGGTAAAGGCATCGTATCTGCTTCGCTGGCCAAATTATTGCAGGCCAGAGGTTATTCGGTAACCATACAGAAGTTGGATCCTTATATAAACATAGATCCGGGTACGTTGAATCCGTATGAACATGGCGAATGTTACGTGACCGAGGATGGTGCTGAAACCGACCTCGATCTGGGTCATTACGAACGTTTTCTGAACATTCCCACTTCGCAGGCCAATAATGTGACGACGGGCAGGATTTATCAATCGGTCATCAACAAGGAACGTCGGGGCGATTACCTTGGAAAAACGGTACAGATCATTCCTCATATCACCGATGAAATAAAAATGAATATCAAACAATTGGGCGATAAGGGGAAGTATGATGTGGTTATTACTGAAATCGGTGGTACAGTTGGCGATATTGAGTCTTTACCTTATATCGAAGCTGTCCGGCAATTGAGATGGGAAATGGGCAAGTCGGTCATGGTTATACATCTGACTCTTGTTCCATATCTTAGTGCTTCAGGTGAATTGAAAACCAAACCGACTCAACACTCGGTGAAAGCATTGCTTGAAAATGGAGTACAACCTGATATTCTGGTGCTTCGTACCGAACACGATCTGAGTGAGTCACTGAAGGAGAAAGTGGCTCTTTTTTGTAATGTGGAAAAAGAAGCGGTGGTTCAGTCTATTGATGTTTCTACCATTTACGAGGTGCCTTTAAAGATGAAAGAGGAAAACCTCGACAGGATTGTTTTGAAAAAATTTGATCTGCCTTTCAATAAGGAACCTGAATTGAATGATTGGAATTGTTTTTTAGACAAGCATAAACATCCTAAACACACCATTGAAATAGGTTTGGTTGGTAAGTATGTTGAGCTGCATGATGCCTATAAGTCAATTGTAGAATCATTTATTCATGCCGGTGCCGTGAATGAATGTCATGTCACTATCCGTTGGATTCATTCAGAGACCATTAGCCGTGATAATGTAACAGAAACGTTAAAGGGATTGAGTGGCATCCTGGTGGCACCTGGTTTTGGTCAACGTGGTATTGAAGGTAAAATTGAAGCCATACGATATGCCCGTGAAAACAATCTGCCGTTTTTCGGGATATGCCTGGGAATGCAAATGGCTGTGATTGAATTTGCACGGAATGTACTTGGGATGCAGGGAGCTGACTCGACAGAAATGAACGAAAAAACACGCTATCCTGTCATCGACCTGATGGAAGAACAAAAGTCAATAACCAATATGGGAGGGACTATGCGGTTGGGGGCCTATGCCTGTACTGTTAAAAAGGGGACACTGTTTTTTCAGGCTTATCAACGTGAACGAATTATGGAAAGGCACCGGCATCGGTATGAATTCAATGATTTTTATCTGAACGACTTCATTGAAAACGGGTTCATTCCAGTTGGCGTTAATCCCGATACCGGTTTGGTCGAAGCCATGGAATTAGAAAACCATCCCTGGTTTATCGGAGTACAATATCATCCGGAGTATAGCAGTACGGTGCTTAATCCTAGTCCGCTGTTCGTAGCTTTTGTTAAAGCTTGCCTGGCTGAATCGTTCAGCAAATAAAGCAAGTTTCTATTAACTAATTGCTTTGTTTTTTAGATGCTAACACACTGACTAATACTCGGGTGGCATATTTAGTATTTCTTCATACGTGAAGACGGGACCATCTTTGCAAACGTATGTTTTTCCTACTGTGCAATGACCGCATTTGCCTACGCCGCATTTCATACGGTTTTCCAGCGTCGTATAGATAGTGTTGTTGGCAAAGCCGCATTTGCCAAGGATAGGCATGCCCAGTTTGATCAGGATAGGAGGGCCGGCCACAATGGCAATGGCGTTGTGGCTCGAGGGCAGGTTCTGTTCCAGTATGGTGGGCACAAACCCGATATGGTCTTTCCAGTCAGGTGTTTCACCACCCGGATCGACGGTTAAATAGAGATTGACGTCGTTACGTTCTTTCCATTCCTGCAATTCTTTTTTATACACCAGATCTGCTACCGATTTAGCGCCGTAGTAAATGGTCAGGTTGCCGAATTTTTCCCGTTGATCCAGGATATTCCAGATGACGCAGCGGAGGGGGGGCAAGCCGATACCACCGGTGATAATCACGATGTTTTTGCCATACCATTGTTCGATAGGGAACGTGTTGCCAAACGGACCACGAAAACCGATGATGTCGTTGATTTCGCAGTTGGCCAACGCTTTGGTGACGCGACCGGAGCTGCGGAAGGTACATTCCACATAACCTTCGCGGGTAGGCGGAGAAGCAATGCAAAACGTACTTTCGCCTTCTCCAAATACGCCGTATTCGGCAAATTGTCCGGCTTTGAATGAAAAGGCGGTGGCATCCGACGGATTAACGAATTCCAGCCGATAGGTCTGTACCATTGGCGCTTCTTCCGTTTTGTCAGCGATGCGTACCTGGTAGGGTATATAACTGTTCTTAACTTCCATATCAGTCTTTTGTCACGCTTAGTATGTTTTCAAAAATGTTCAGATGGGCCGGGCAAACACGGATACAACGACCGCAGCCCACGCAGCTCACGATACCAAGATTATCCACAGAGTAGTTAAATTTATGCATCAGGCGCTGGCGGCGACGTTCGGTCTGGTTGTTTTTGGGATTATGTCCTGAGCTGTGTCTGGTGAACATTCCGAAACCGCAGGCGTCCCAGCAGCGTAAACGAACACCCTTGTCCTGTGTGCCTTCGTCCTGAATGTCAAAACAGGTGCAGGTGGGACAGGCAAAAGCACAGGCACCGCAGCTGAAACAGCCCAGTGAAACCTGCTTCCATTCGGCGCTGGCGTAGGCATGTTTAATCTTATCCTTAATTTCATCGATGGAAAAGCGGGTGGCTGGTTTGGCCAGAAAGGCATCCTTTTGCCGGACCTCGGAGGCTTTAAACAGCGAAGGAGCGAGGGCTACCGCCTGCTGACCTTTCTCTGTCATGATTTCAACATAACATTCTTCATTCATGAATGTCATCAGTATGTCGCTTCCGGTTGTGTTTCCGGGATTCAGACCCACCGAAGTGCAGAAACAGGCATTATCTGCTTCTTTGCAACCGAACGTAATCAATGTGGTGTGTTCTTTGCGGGTTTTGAAATAGCTATCCGGATTTTCACGCAGGAAAAACTCCGTCAGGTAATCGAAACCGGCAGCATCACAGGGCCTGAGCCCCCATACAACGGTTTCGGGTATGCGGTTCAGCGAATCGGTCAATGTAATCTCGCCGTCTTTTCTCACGAAGGAAAACAGGGTTTCCACTTTTGGAAAAACAACGGATTTGGCCGAGAAAGCTGTTTGGATATAATCGGTCGCCACCTCGCTATAGGCTTGTACCGGCTGGAAGAAGACTTTGCCGCTTTGTTTCAGCACGGGTGCCACCACAATTCTACCGGATTGCAGCAACGTTTCAAAAAAAGCCTGCAGGTTGGCGGATGAAATCAAACTTTGTTCCATTTGATAATCGTTATCGGATAAATGTTTCTTTGTCTTCGGTTTTGAACGTGTTAAGGGCATAGCCACTTTTGGCAGAGAATCCAGTCTTTCCGCCGAATGCCCGTTCTATTTCCTGATTCATCTGAACAGTCAACAACTGTAAAGGAATGCCGGCAGGGCAGATGCGACCGCATTCGCCACAGTTGATACAACGTCCGGCCAGGTGCATGGCGCGCATGATGTGCCATTCCAGATTGCCTTCGGTTTCAGAAGACAGCTTGATCCACTGTGGTTGATTGCATTCCACGGTACACACAGAACAATAGCACATCGGACAAACAGCACGACAAGCATAACATTTTACGCAGGCGGAGAGTTGGCCTGTCCAGTATTTCCAGCGTTCTTCCCTGGTCATGGCGTTGAGTTTGTCAACCAATGCCTGATCTTCGGGATTATATGCAGGACAGTTGGCTTGAACGTACACTTCCAGCTCTTCAGTCGATGCAAAGACAATCACTTCATTTTGTTCGTTGATGGTCAGTATCGTTAGTTCCAACTCTTTCAGCTGGTTTTCAGAAATCAGTTGCAACAGAGAACGAAGGGTCCCTGCATTACCTATGATACCGATTTTTCCGACCTGTTTTACTTCGGATTTGTGCAAGTAAACAGACAGGTTGTTCAGACAGGCAGGCGTCCAGATCAATTGATCAGCTTGAGAAACCTCCGTGATGAAAACCGGAATGGCAAATTTGTCCAGCACTCCCCGGAAACCGATCATCAATGTTATCGTTCCGTTTTCGAACAGTTCTGTGACTTTATTCTGTAAGGCCTTCATCATTAAGTTGATTGATCAGTGAATAATCCAGTTTGTTGAAATCCTCGAATGGTCCGAGATGGCGTATCTTGTCTGTCACATCGTCCACCAGTTCGGCCCATTTGGAACCTTCAGCGGCAGATACCCAGGAAAACGTGATGCGTTCGGTGGGAAAACCCATGAAGTCAAGCAGTGATTTAAATACAATCCAGCGCCGGCGGGCATGAAAGTTCCCGGAAGTGTAGTGACAATCGTTTGGATGACATCCTGAAACGATAATACCGTCTGCGCCATTCTGAAAAGCTTTCAGCAACAACATGAAGTCAATACGTCCGGTACACGGGAAACGGATAATGCGCACATTCGATTCGTAGTTGGTGCGGCTGGTTCCTGCCAGGTCGGCTCCGGCATAGGTACACCAGTTGCAGACAAAGGCGACTATTTTTGGTTCAAACTGTGACATGGCGGTTGGTTTAAAATGGAGTGTTCAGTAAGGCCATGACTTCACCCAGCATCTGTTCGTTGGAGAAGCCTTGCAGATCGATGGATTTGTTCCGGCACATGGCCACACAAGTACCGCAACCCTGGCATAAGCCTGCATTAACTTTGGCGGCACGCTTGATCAGGTGACCCTGACGGTCACGGATTTCATCCCGTTCGATGGCATGGTAGGGGCAGACTTCTTCACACAGAAAACATCCGGTGCAGGTAGTGAAAACCGGAGGTGCCGATCTGTTCACGACAGCTACGATCGGTTCTCTGGTCATTTCACTGGCAGAGAACAGACCAATCACTTTGCTGGCAGAAGCCGATGCCTGTGATACGGATTCCGGAATGTCTTTGGCAGCCTGACAGGCTCCGGCCAGCATGATGCCGGCGGTATTGGTTTCAACAGGCTTTAGTTTGGGGTGTGCTTCGGCGAAAAAATGGTGCTTGTCATAACTGATATGCAGCTTTTGAGCCAGTGATTCTGCTTCCTGATTGGCAACGACAGCGGTAGCCAGGACAACCAGATCGGCTTCAATTGTTACGGGTTTGGCATTCAGCAAGGTATCGACACCTATAACCATGAGTTTGCCATCCTTTTCATAGATACGTGAAACGCGCCCGCGAACATAGTTTACATCGTCTTCCTCAATAGCTCTTCGCACAAATTCGTCATAGCTTTTGCCGCCGGCACGAATGTCCATATAAAAGACATAGGCATTTCCTGAGTGATGTTTGTGTTTATACAACATTGCGTGCTTGGCCGTATACATACAGCAGATTTTGGAGCAGTATTCGATACCTTTGGCTTTGTCTCGTGAACCGGCACAGGCAACAAAAACCACTGTTTCAGGTATTTTCCCGTCGGATGGCCTACGGATTTCACCAGCTGTCGGGCCGGAAGCTGAAGCCAGCCGTTCAAACTGCAACCCGTCGATAATATCCAGATGTTTACCATAGCCGTATTCCGGGAAAAAATCGGAATGCTTGATGTCAAAACCGGTAGCGGTCACGATAGCTCCTACGCGGACATCCAACAATTCATCCTGAGTGTCATAGTTGATGGCACCGGCCGGGCAATTTTTTTGACAAAGTCCGCACTTGCCTTTCTGGAACCAGGTGCAGTTTACCCTGTCTATGACTGGCTTATTGGGCACGGCTTGCGGAAAGGGAGTATAGATTGCCGTACGGAAACTCAACCCCGCATTGAACTCGTTGGGAATCTTTTTAGACGGACATTTTTGCCAGCAGGCACCACAGCCAGTACATTTGGAGAAATCAACGCTCTTGGCTTTCAAGCGAATTTTAACATCAAAATTTCCTACAAATCCAGCTACACTATCTACTTCCGCATATGTATGCAGCGTGATGTTGGGGTGTTGGGCAACTTCCACCATACGGGGCGTCAGAATGCACTGGGAGCAGTCCAGGGTAGGGAATGTTTCCGATAACTGGGACATGTGCCCGCCAATGGAAGGTGATTTTTCAACTACGATAACCTGATGACCGGCATTGGCAATGTCCAGTGCTGCCTGAATGCCGGCAATACCACCTCCGATAACCAGTGCCGTTTTGGTAACAGGCACTTTGATGGGGAAGAGGGGCGCATTCTTTTTTACCTTTTCAACCAGTGTGCGGACAATGTCAATGGCTTTTTGCGTCGTTTCATCCGAACGTGAATGCACCCAGGAGCAATGTTCTCGTAGATTGGCCATTTCACAGAGGTATGGATTGATGCCGGCCTTATCGACTGCTTTCCGGAACGTCCCTTCGTGCATGCGAGGTGAACAGGCACCTACGACAATCCCTGTCAATTTATGTTCCCTGATGGCTTCAATGATCATTGATTGTCCGGGATCCGAACACATATATTTATAGTGGGTGCTGAAAGCAACGCCCGAAAGCTTGCCTGCAGCTGCAGCCACTTTCTCTACATCGACGGTGGCTGATATATTCTCACCGCAATGACAGATAAAAACGCCAATTCTTGCCATATCTTATTTTTCTATGCGTGCAACACAGGAGACGACCTTGCCGGTGGAAACAAAATGCTTGTTCAGTCCCAGTTTTTCGGCGGGAATGCCCATACTGAGTCCCAACGCTTGGGTAATGAACAACACCGGAATGTTGATTTTCCGGTTCAGTTGTTTATTGATTTCTTTCCGGCGCAAGTCCAGGTTCATCTGGCACATGGGACAGGCCACGACGATGGATTCAGCACCTCTATCCACAGCATCTTCCAGTATCTTTCCGGATAGCCTCGCCACGGTATTGGTGCGCGAAACGGACAGACCGGCACCACAACATTCGGTTTTGAAGGCCCAGTCGATGGGAGTAGCTCCGGCTTTTTTCATCACAGCTTCCATTTCCGTTGGGTCTTCCGGCCTTTCAAGACGGGTGGCTTCCTTTGGTCTTGCCAGAAGACATCCGTAATAACAAGCTGTTTTATGGTTGACTTTATTGACAATATGCTGGTCAACTACCGGGAAAATGTATTCTTGCAGGAATTCCAGAATAGTCAGTATCCGGATGGATCCGTTTAATGTCATTTCCAGATAATCTTCCATTTTTTTTCGCACATCTTCGTTGTGGATGATTTCATACTGGGCTGCTGCCAGACGACTGAAGCAGGCTGCACAAGGTACCAGTATCTCGGTGAGTCCTTGTTTTTCGGCCAATGCCAATGTACGTGCCGGTAAGACAATTGCCAGATCATGACTCAAGCTGTGAGCGGCACTGGCTCCACAGCAAGACCAGTCTTTAACAGCTTCGAGCGTAATGCCACATTTCGAAGTCACCTCGAATAACGATTCGCTATATTCTTTGCCGGAAGTCTCCAGCGAACAACCGGGATAAAATCCTATCTTCATTTCTGACCTCCTTCGCTGTTAATCTTGTTAAACAGACGCTTGATTTCGTTCATATTCTGAACCTTGTGTGGTATCAAAGCGAGTTTGCCTTTCAGTAGCATTGATGGAGCATTTTCAACGTCCTGCATCAGGTTCAGGGTTTTCAGTTTGTAGGCGATAGTCAGGCCGATCTCATTCATCTTGCCGTCCCGTTTAATTTCTTCCAGAAAAGATTCATGAAATTTCAGTATATTTTTGGCCTTGGGATGTACCTTGTTTTGACGGATGGATTCCTGACGCAAGAAATCCATCACTTTTGGAAACCTGACTTCCTGCGGACAGCGTGTGTAACAGGTTTCGCAAGCCAGACAAAGCCAGATGGAAAGGGAACGCAGCAGTTCATCCTCGTAGCCGGGGTATTCCAATTGTAGCATACGGAGAACCTGGTTGGGCTTTATGTCCATCTCTTCGTTGAGCGGGCAGCCTGCCGTACATTTTCCGCATTGATAACAAGTACGGATATCCACCCGGGTCAATGACTCAAGCCTGGCTTTCAGTCCGTCATGAAGGTGGGAATCGCTGGTATGTAACATGATGGTAGAACTAAAAATCTATAAAAATTGGAAACAGAGTGCGAATATAATGAATTTACCCTAGAAATAAAATCCATAAAAAAAACGGAGATTATCCGTTTTTTTAGGTTAGTCATCCACTTCGAGATCAAGGACAGGTACATTTCGCCGGAAGGCTTCATTGAACGAAATCAGCGTTTCGGTTCTTGCCAGTCCAAGCGGCTGGAGTTTTTCATGAATGATACTCAGCATGTGCTTGTTGTTTTTGGCGTAGATTTTGATGAACATGTCATACTGACCTGTTGTATAATGGCATTCAACCACCTCTGGTATATTGAGCAACTCGCTGACTACATGGCGGAACTGCCCCGGATCTTTTAGGAAAATGCCCAGGTAGGCACAGGTCTGATAACCGATCTTGCTTGCATCAAGTATGAATTCTGAGCCCTTGATAATGCCTAAATTGGTTAGTTTCTGTATGCGTTGGTGAATGGCTGCTCCGGATACGTTACACTCACGTGCGACCTCCAGAAACGGTATTCTTGCATCAATCGAAATCATTTGCAGGATCTTTTCATCCAGTTTGTCAATTTGATGGTGTCCCATGGTGTATTGGATTTATTGTTTTTTCAGAACCTGAGCAGCCCTGGCTGGTAAATACAAGCGCAGCCATTCCAGGTCTGTGTTTTTTTCAAAACCACTTTGGGTGAAGTGTTCAATGTTTTCGTTTACCAGTCCGAATCCGCCAAACTGAACGGAATCGGTGTTCAATACAACTTTATAACTGCCTTTATCAACCAGCATGCCATAACCCGTATATGATTTATAGGGATGCAGGTTGATGACAAACAATAAATCATCCCGCTGATAGGCAAGCACTTGATCTCCATCATTGATGCATCGTTGCAAAGGACCATTTGAAAAGAAATTCCTATTGCTTTTCAGCAGATTGATCAACGCCTTGTCAAAGGCTTGCAGTTGTTCGTATTTCAGGTCGGGATTATCGGCCAGACTCCATTGACGGCGGGCATATTTGAAGGACCATCCGTTTCCTTCCCTTGGAAAGTCAACCCATTCAGGATGGCCGAATTCATTACCCATGAAGTTCAGATAGCCACCGTTGATGGTGGTTGCCGTCAGCAACCGGATAATCTTATGCAGTGTTATACCTCGTTCAACAATATAATTCATATCTCCCTTCATCATGTGCCAATACATTTCAGCATCAATCAGTCTGAAAATAAGAGTTTTGTCTCCAACCAAGGCCTGATCGTGGCTTTCCGCATAATTGATGGTTTTTTCATCAGCACGATGATTGGTCAATTCCCACCAGATGCTGCCTGGTTTCCATTGTTCATCCTTGGACTCCTTGATGAGTTTTATCCAGAAATCGGGGATACCCATGGCCAGTCGGTAGTCAAAACCAATACCTCCGTCCTTTAAGGGGGCTGCGATGCCAGGCATGCCGCTAACTTCTTCGGCTATGGTGATGGCTTTAGGATTGATTTCATGAATGAGTTTGTTGGCCAGTGTCAGGTAACAGATGGCGTCTCCATCCTGATTTCCGTTGTAATAGTCTCCGTAATTGGAAAAATGTTCGCCGAGTCCATGGGTATAGTAAAGCATGGAGGTCACTCCGTCAAACCGGAAACCATCAAACCTGAATGTTTCCAACCAGTATCGGCAATTGGACAACAGAAAACGCAACACCTCATTTTTCTGGTAATTGAAACACAGCGAATCCCACGCTGGATGCTCTCCTTTAAAATACAGTTGCTGATTACCATCGATGGAACATAAACCCTCCACAGTGTTTTTAACCGCGTGAGAATGAACGATATCCATAATAACGGCAATACCCATACCATGTGCTTCGTCGATGAGCTGTTTCAGTTCATCCGGTGTGCCAAAACGGGATGTGGGTGCAAAGAAACTGGATACGTGATAGCCAAACGAACCGTAATATGGATGTTCCTGAATAGACATAATCTGTATGGCGTTATAGCCAGCCTTTACAATTCTAGGTAGAATAGCCGAGCGAAATTCGTTGTAGGTGCCGACCCTTTCTTCTTCCGTGGCCATGCCGATATGGCATTCGTAAATAAGCAGAGGATTGGTGTCAGGCTTGAATTTCTTGTTTTTGAACTGGTAAGGTTTTTCCGGATTCCAGACCTGGGCGCTGAAAAGATGGGTATACGGATCTTGTACTACCCGGGTTGCATAGGCTGGAATGCGTTCTCCAATGCCACCGGGCCACTCAACAATCATTTTATATAATTGACCATGCTGTACCCGATCAGCCTGAAGTTCTACTTCCCAGATGCCAGTGCCCAGGTTTGTCAGGCGAAAACCCTCGTTTTTTTTCCAGTCAGTAAAATCCCCGATCAGGTACAAGGAAGTGGCATTGGGAGCCCATTCACGAAACACCCAGCCATTTGCTGTTTTGTGCAGACCAAAAAACAGGTGACCATCGGCAAAATCGACCAGCTTGTTGCCATCTGTAAGTTCGGCTTCACGATGAAGGGCATACGTATAACGCCCAAGGATAGCCTCTTTGTAGGGCTCCAGCCATGGGTCATTGCTGACTATTTTCAAATGACCTTTTTTCTCCTGATTGGAAGCCATCTGCGCTCCTGTTAATGGATAATTATACTAGAACTTTAACTACTGCTTTTCGGATAGTGCCTTTACCAATACATGGGGCGTGGGCGTCTTCCGGAAAAAAAATAACGAATTCACCCGGATTCACTGTTACGTTGGCCGTGGGTTTATCTGTGTAAAAAACAATATCTTTTTCCGGATTATACGGATCGATTTCATGTGTGCATCGCTCTATAGCTGTCCAACCCATGGTTTCAATACCTCTTATAACTACCTGGATATCAATATATTTCTTATGCGCTTCCATCTTCGCAGCTTCAGGGACCTTGCCTTCGACATCCATAATGGATATATAAAGCTGATCTCCTTCCAATATGATCTTGCCAGGTTCCATGGTCAATAAATCATTGTTGTTGATATAATCAAACGCTTTTCCGAAGAGGGGATGCAATGAAAGGGATGCATTACTGTTTTTTAAAGAATCAAGTATCATACTAAAAGAAAATATGGACGTCTTTAGTGTAATTGTGTCAAAATAACCGTTCAGAAAACCAAATTGATTGTCTGAACGGCTTCACAAATATAAAAGAATATTCGGAGAAAAATTCAAAAAGTTGTAAGTTTGTGGAATAGTCTGAAACAAACGCTACTGGCCGCATGTCGCATTTGCCTTCTTTGATTTATGACCTGGCACTGATCTTGATTTCAGCAGGTATAATCACGCTTCTTTTTAAATGGTTGAAACAACCGCTGGTGCTGGGGTATATTGTTGCCGGTATTCTGGCGGGCCCCCATGTGGATTTACTCCCTTTAACAGTGACTGATACGGCCAATGTTCAAACCTGGGCAGATATCGGTGTGATTTTCCTGTTGTTTGCCTTAGGACTTGAATTTAGTTTCAAAAAATTGCTTTCAGTAGGTAAAACGGCTTTTATAACAGCCTCTGTCATTATTCCAGGCATGATGTTGTCCGGCTTTTTGGTCGGAAGACTGCTGGGGTGGTCTGATATGAATGGTCTTTTTCTTGGCGGTATGTTATGTATGTCATCGACAACCATTATTATCAAGGCATTTAATGATATGAACCTGAAAGACCAGCCATTTACACGGTTGGTATTCGGTGTACTGGTAGTGGAAGATCTGGTGGCTGTTTTGTTAATGGTTTTGTTGTCTACTATTGCTGTCAGTCAAGTTTTTAATGGTGCGGAATTGCTAAGGAGCATTATGCGACTGGTTTTTTTCCTGGCCCTTTGGTTTATTTTTGGTATATACCTCATACCCACTTTCCTGAAAAAGGTACGAAAGATCATGAATGAAGAGACATTACTCATTGTCTCGACCGGTATGTGTCTGGGTATGGTCATACTGGCAGTCAAAACTGGTTTTTCGGCAGCGTTGGGTGCGTTCATCATGGGCTCCGTCCTGTCTGAGACTAATGATGTCAAACGAATAGAAAAGATTCTGAATCCTGTCAAAAATTTGTTTGGAGCCATCTTTTTCGTTTCAGTCGGTATGATGGTTCAACCAGCCATCATTATCGAATATGCCTGGCCCATCGTATTGCTCATCCTTACTGTCATTATTGGACAGTTATTGTTTTCATCTCTGGGCTTTTTGCTTTCAGGCCAGACCTTGCAGACGTCCATAAAATCTGGTTTCAGCCTGGCGCAAATCGGTGAATTTGCCTTTATTATTGCCAGCCTCGGCATCAGCCTTGGGGTGACGGATTCATTTCTGTATCCCGTTGTTATCGCCGTATCCGTATTCACTATCTTTACGACACCCTATATCATGAAATTGGCCGATCCATTCAATCGGTTTATTTCCAAGCATTTGCCAGAAAAGATACGCTATAGATTCAGCCAACCGAGAGGGGTGAAGGAAGTCTCCACAACAACTAGTGCCTGGCGAACCGTTGTTCGTGGTTTTTTAACGTACATGCTGGTTCTGACCACTGTCGTTATTGCCATTCTATTTCTGTCTCTCAATTATTTGTATCCTTTTTTGCAAGATCACATGGTTGAATTTCTGGCGTCCCTGTTGACCTTTATAATGACAGTAGGCGCACTTTCTCCGTTTCTTAGAGCCATGATGAGCAACAATGTCGAATCGTCCGCTTTTCTGAATTTGTGGATGGAAAAAGCTGCGAACCGGAAATTTCTGTTGACGTTGGTGGGTATTCGACTTTTTGCTGTATTTATGACCTTGATTTACGTGACGAATAGATTCTTTGATATTCCCCTTTATGTTAATTTTGCTCTGACAGTCATTATCCTGATTGCCATCCTTCGATCCAAATGGCTTCTCAAGCGTTTCTGGCACCTGGAATCGCGTTTTCTGATTAACCTGAATGAACGCTACATGGAGGAAAATTACCGCAAGATTGAGGCAAATCGTGGTGTGATGCAACTTAGTGATATGCATAACAATCATTGGCTGGATTATAAGCTTTACACGTGTGCTTTTCGTTTGCGAAGCGACAGTACATTCATTGGTCAACGCATCCGTGATTTGCATGTCCGTAAGGACTATAATCTGATGGTGATCCGCATTCGAACCAAGGATAATGATTACATCAATGTGCCTCCTGGCGAATATGAGCTTAAAAAAGGTGATTCTATCCGGTTGGCCGGTAAAAAAAGCCGGCTGCGTAAATTTCAGGAGGACGAAATGCTGACACTTGAATTTGTCGGGCATTCCTTTATGACCTTGCATGGTTTTTCAAAATTGGAGTATGACCGGAAAAAGAAGGAGGAACGCATTACCTGCACAGGCATTCCCCTTAGTGATAAATCACCGCTTACGGGTAAGAATCTGATTGAATCCAATATTGGCGCAAAAACCAAATGTCTGGTTATCGGACTGGAACGTCAGGGGAAACAAACCGTCAATCCTGATGCCGACACTATATTGATGGCTGATGATGTTGTCTGGCTGATAGGCGAGGAAAAGCCCGTATCAAGACATATCGAACAAAATGTCTATTTTGTTTGATGCTGAAAGGATTAAATCTTTTTTTTACTAGTTGTGGAAAGTTTTGTGTAACTTTGTTTTCTCCCATTTGTAGTATTCATCACAACTAAATTCAGCCGTCATGTTTGGTAAATTTACCTTTGATAAGCTTGTCCGGACAGGATTGGCAAACGAAATTGATATCCCTGTTGTCGCTTCTGCTCAAACAATTCGGGATACCTACGAGGACGTGATGGAAACGAGGAATAACTTGATTAAAGCAAGAGAAGAGGTGGCTCTGGCACTTAACGAATCAGTTCAGTCATTCAAAAAAGAATCTTATGAACGAATCTTTCAACATGAAAGACAATTGGTTCTTTTCAGGAACGCCCTGTCATCTGTCAGAAAGGAGATTGCCGATAAACAGGATGAACGAATCGCCGAACTTGAACAGATTAGTGACGAACTGAAAAACAGGATTTTAAGCTATGTTCTGGAAAGTAAAGGCAAATGGATTTCATTTAAAAATGAATACAAGCACGATCTGTATTGCTTTGAACGTTTGCTGATGGATTTTGCGAAAGCCGACAATAGCTAATGCTGCAGGAGCGAAGTGCTGACATCCCTTTTTTACAATCCGGGTTTGTTTAGTTAATAAGTTCAGAATATTTTTTTACCTTTGTCAAAAATAATGCTTATGCCTGGACCAAAGCATCGACCAGACTTAAAGGAATTCCCCGTCACGCATGTTTACAAGCCGTATAGCATTCCTGTACGGTCTTATGAATCTGTCATATTGTTACAGGAAGAGTATGAGACCATTCATCTTCTTGATCAGGAGGAAATGTCACCGGAAGTGGTTGCTCAGCGTATGAATATCTCGGTACCTACTCTTATACGTATCTATGAACAAGCCCGAAAGACAGTAGCAGATGCTTGTAAGGATGGTAAGAGAATAGTTATCGAAGGTGGTCATGTGCGGTTGGGTAAGTATTGGTTCCGTTGCAGACGTTGTTACAAGCTTGTGGAAGGGCTGGATAATCACGATGATTGCAAGGATTGCAACTGTTTCAGTCTGGATGAATTACAGCCGCTGAACTAGAAAAACTGGTCGTACTGACTGATGATCGCACTACAGAACCTTTTTGGAAAAAGAACATGGTCTTTCCGTTTATCTGAAAACGGGTGGCTATTGTTTTGCCTGTCGCTCTGAAACCGATGGATTGTTGTTTGTCTGTTGAAGGTGAACTGGTTTGAGTTCTGGACTATTGCAGCAATTTTATACAGGTTTAATCAGTGTGACAACTAGATATGAAACGAGCCTGTTTGTACCAGACATCCAAGCGTGATATCATTCGACATGCGGCGTTCCATCTGGCCTTAAACAAAAAATATTATCAGATGAATAAAAATACGGCTAGTAAGTTTAAAGCCTGTTTTGGCAGTTATATCTGTGCCGACATTCTTCAACTGAAGCGGGAAGCCCAGGATCCATCGCCTTCGGATCGTAACGCCGAATACTATGCAAAACGTCCTTGTGCCCGTTGTGTAGCCGTGGCTGCCGAAATTGTCGGAAAAGAGCTGTTTGTTTTTCCTGACGAAGAGAATAGCCATTAATGGTTATTGTCGTTTTTTGATAATTTGCTATCATTGTATCTAAAAATACTAGTAAAAGGTACTATGGAAAAACTTTTATCCCTTAACCCGGTTTTATTAGCCTTATTGGCCACTTTATTTACCTGGAGTATTACAGCCTTAGGATCAGGCATGGTTTTCTTTTTCAAGGAAATCAACAAAAAGGTACTGAACCTCATGCTTGGATTTGCGGCCGGAGTTATGATAGCTGCCAGCTTCTGGTCATTACTCAATCCTGCCATTGAGATGTCGGAAGCAAATGGGGGCATTGCCTGGATTCCTGCAGTAGTAGGTTTTTTAGTGGGAGGAGGATTTCTGTTTGGTGTGGACCGAATCTTGCCTCACTTGCACCCTGGATTGGCGCAAGACAAGGCTGAAGGTATTAAAACATCCTGGCAACGAAGTGTTTTGCTGGTATTAGCTATCACGTTGCACAATATTCCCGAAGGTCTGGCTGTTGGCATTGCTTTTGGTGCATTGGCACATAATCCGGACGTCGGCACTCTCTCTGGTGCCATCGTACTGGCTTTTGGTATCGGGTTGCAGAATTTCCCGGAGGGTGCAGCTGTATCTGTGCCGCTAAGACGTGAGGGGATTTCTCGTTGGAAAGCGTTTAATATTGGACAATTATCCGGTGCAGTTGAGCCAATTGCCGGTGTTATTGGTGCTTTTATGGTATTGATGATAACGCCCTTGTTACCTTATGCTTTGTCGTTCGCTGCCGGAGCCATGATTTATGTGGTTGTGGAAGAACTGATTCCTGAATCACAGCATGGGGATGAAACTGATTTGTCGACCATCGGGACGTTGGTCGGATTTGCTGTTATGATGCTGCTGGACGTAGCATTAGGTTGATCGTTATGCAAATAAGCATTTTTTACCTATTTTTGTCCGATTTTAAAAATAACCTATAACGATACAATGGACATACTCATCTTTTTAAAGGCCATTCTGATTGGCATTGTCGAAGGAATCACTGAATTTTTACCCATTTCAAGTACAGGTCACATGATCCTGGTCGATGAATTTGTCAGGTTGTCTGAAGATAAAACATTTACAACAGCTTTTGAAGTTATAATCCAATTGGGCGCCATTCTGTCTGTTGTTGTATTTTTCTGGAAAGATCTCTGGCCTTTTGCAGGCACCCGTGAACAACAGAAAAGGACCTGGACGCTTTGGTCAAAAGTGTTGGTCGGTGTGATACCAGCCATCATACTTGGTTTGCTGTTTGACGATTACATTGAAGAACATCTGTTTAATTCCATTGTAGTAGCTGTAACACTGGTGCTATATGGTGTAACCTTGATTGTATTGGAACATTTCAATAAAGGCAAAACGACGTTTAGGACGGATACAGTCTCTGCTGTTCCTTATGGCGTAGCTATAGCCATAGGCCTTTTTCAATGTCTGGCCATGATTCCTGGTACTTCCCGTTCAGCCGCAACCATCATCGGGGCCATGTTGTTGGGCTTGTCCCGCGGTGCAGCGGCCGAGTTCTCGTTCTTTCTGGCCATTCCCACCATGTTTGGCGCTACCGTGCTGACCATTGCAAAAAATGGTCTGGCTTTCAGCTCAATGCAGTGGCTGGTTATTGCGACTGGTTTTATTGTATCGTTTATTGTTGCCTATGCCGTTATCAAACTGTTTATGGACTTCATACGCAAGCACGATTTCAGCGTGTTTGGCTATTACCGGATCGTGCTCGGCATCATTGTGCTGCTGTTGCTTTGGAACAGATGATATGGCCTTTTTTTTGGGTGTCTGATACAGCCATGCTCGTTTCATACGTTGGAGCCGTTGCTTTGAACCGTCGTAACCGGAGCGCATTCATGACAACCGTTGCCGAACTGACGCTCATGGCTGCCGCGGCTACCATGGGGCTTAACAACAGGCCGGATGCCAGGTAAAACACACCGGCAGCCAATGGAATACCGAGTATGTTGTAAAAAAAAGCCCAGAACAAATTTTGTCTGATGTTCCCGATAACCTGCTTGCTGAGTCGTAATGTAGTGACCACCGCATTCAGGTCGTGACGCATCAACACGACATTAGCCGATTCGATGGCTATATCCGAACCGGCACCAATGGCAATACCCAGGTCTGCCCTGGTCAGTGCAGGTGCATCGTTGATGCCGTCTCCAACCATAGCCACCGTGTGCCCCTGAGCTTGTTTTTCCGCTATGATTTTTACTTTGTCTTGAGGCAGCAATGCGGCCAGCACTTGATCGATCCCTACTTCCTGACCGATAGTTTGAGCGGTGGTCATTTTATCTCCAGTCAGCATGGCTACCTGCAGTCCCATAGCGTTCAATCGTTTGACAGCATCTCTGGTTCCAGGTTTTATCTGGTCCGCCACCGCTATCAGGCCAAGCATATTTACGGAATCAGCAACAAACAAGCAGGTTTTACCTTGAGCAGACAGCTTGTCGGCAACCATTATAGCCTCCATTAAGTCAGAAACGACATGATCCTTTATAAAGGTTTGATTACCTGTAAAATAATATTTTCCGTCAATCCGTCCTTCGACCCCTTTACCGGTAGTTGATTGAAATTGATTAACCGATAGCAGGCTGAGACCTTTTTTGCTGGCCGCATCAAGAATGGCTTTTCCCAACGGATGCTCCGACTGATTTTCGAGTGAAGCGCAAACCTGGAGAAGCGTGTCTTCGGAAGTTGTTTTCAATGGGATAAGGTCAGTTACAGCCGGCTTGCCTGTCGTAACCGTGCCTGTTTTGTCGAGGAGGATGGTTGTCACTTTGTGCGCCAGCTCGAGGGATTCAGCTGACTTGAACAAAATGCCCTGTTCGGCTCCCTTTCCCATTCCGACCATGATGGCTACTGGCGTGGCAAGGCCAAGAGCGCAAGGACAGGAGATGACCAGAACAGCAATGGCGGCTGAGAGGGCAAAACCAAAGGGATAACCGGCTATAAGCCAAACGACCAATGTTATGATGGAAAGACTGATGACAATTGGCACAAACACGCGGCTGATCTTGTCGGCCAGTCTGGATATGGGTGCCTTGGAGGCTGAAGCTTCCTCCATTAGCCGGATGATTTGTGCCAGAGTGGCGTCATCACCCACTTTAACAGCCTTGTAGGTCAGATAGCCAGTCTGATTGACAGACCCCGACAGAACACCATTTCCTGCTTGTTTCAGGACAGGTATGCTTTCCCCTGTCAGCATCGATTCATCCACATAGGAGTGGCCCTTTAGAATGATGCCGTCAACAGGAACTGAACTCCCTGGTTTCAATACGACAATATCTCCGGCAAGTACTTGTTTGACAGGTACTTCCATTTCAATGGCTTCACGTAGTAATAACGCTGTTTTAGGTGCGAGGTTCACCAGTTTCGTAATAGCGTCTGATGTTTTTCGTTTGGATCTGACTTCCAGGTATTTACCTAATGTTACCAACGTCAAGATTGTGGCAGCCGATTCAAAATATAGTTGATGTACATAGGTGTGAGCTGCTTCCATCGCCTGTCTGTCGTATGCATACCCTGTCTTGTAGAGCATAAACAAACCATAAAAAAACGCTGCTGCAGAACCGATGGCAACCAGGCTATCCATGGTCGGCGAACCCTGAATCAATGAGCGGAATCCGCCGGAATAATACCGTTTGTTGACAATAAGTATGGGAATGGCGAGTAGCATTTGAATCCATGCATATACCATCACATGCCTGGAACCATCGATAAACAGTGGCAATGACAACCCGATCATTGGTCCCATGGACAAGTACAACAATGGTATCATAAAGCTGAAAGACAGCCAGAAGCGGTGTTTCAAGTTTTTAGCTTCAGTTTGACCTGTATTGACAACCTTTTCCTCATGGGTTCTGATAGATTGAGGGGAAGACAGCGCTGTGGCCTCGTATCCTGCCTTTTTGACAGCATCTTCGATAGCCTGAACAGTCAGTTGTGTTGTATCAAACTGTACTATCATGCTGTTAGTCAGCAACTGCACATTGACCGACTGAATGCCAGGCAGTTTGCTGACGCTTTTTTCCACATGGGCCACACAGGAAGCGCAACTCATGCCGGACACATCGAATCGTTTTGTTTCCATCAGACACTATTTATAGTATAAACTACATAAACCGTGCCAGAATAAATCTGTCCTTAATCAACTTGCCTGAATGGGCTTGTATTTCGGAACCAACGTCTTCATTACAATCCAACCAATCAGATAAGCAACAGCACAGAATGAGAAGACAATCATGTAACCGAGGCTTTTGCCTGAAGCACCAAGAAACTCATAGGACTGCCAGGATGCGCCTGAGAAATCGAACAACATACCACTCCCTTTATTGATCAGGAAGGAACCGATACCACCGGCCATACCGCCAATACCTGTGATGGTAGCAATGGCATTTTTGGGAAACATGTCACCGATAGTGGAGAAAATATTGGCCGACCAGGCCTGATGTGCGGAACCGCCTATTCCGATTAACAATACCGGAATCCAATAACCGGCGTTGCCCAGGAAACTGAGGTGCCCGAGAGGTTGAGCCAACAGTACAAGCAACGGGAAGAAGGCGATAATGAGCATGGCACGCATACGGCCAGCATACGGATTCATGCCCTTGTTGATGAAGTAGGTCGGAAATTTACCACCGAACACGGAACCAAAGACTGTCAATGTGTACAAAAGACCAATAGGAAGGGCTACTTGTTCAGGAGCCATACCATATTCTGCTTTCAGGTATGCTGGTGTCCAGAATAAGAAAAACCACCACACACCGTCTGTCATGAACTTACCGAAAGCAAATGCCCAGGTTTGTTTGAAGCTGAGACATTTCCAGAATGACATTTTTTTAACCACTTCTACACCTTCGGTCAGTTTTTTATCTTTTTCATCATCCTGAAGGATGTAAGCTCGTTCAGCTTCATTCACTTTTTTGTTTTTATCCATCGGGTGATAAAAAATCACCCAAGCAATGATCCATAGGAATCCGATGGCACCGACTACAATAAAAGCAGCTTCCCATCCCCATGCCTTGGCCATGAACGGCACGGTAAGCGGAGCGAGGATGGCACCAACATTGGCACCTGAATTGAAGATGCCGGTAGAAAAGGCCCGGTCACGTTTGGGAAAGTATTCCGCAGTTGATTTAATGGCTGCCGGAAAGTTGCCGGCTTCACCTAAAGCGAGCATCATACGGGCTCCCACGAACATAATGACACTGACAGTGACAATGGTTGAGATCATGGCCGGATCCGTCACATTTCGTAAGGCGTCAGCGTTTTCGAGTCCTGTTACCTTTTCAGTCAGAATGCCGCACAAGGCATGTGCCATGGCACCCACAGACCAAAGGGCAATAGCCCATACATAACCTTTTTTGGTACCCATCCAGTCAATAAAACGCCCGGCAAACAGCATGAAGATGGCATAAGCCAATGAAAATGCAGACGTAATAGTACCATAATCAGTGTCTTTCCAGTGAAATTCTTCAGCCAGGATAGGCTGTAACAGCGATAATACCTGACGATCCAGGTAATTAATTGTTGTTGCTGCAAAAAGCAATGTACAGATGGTCCATCTGTAGTTGGTCATTTTTTTGTTGATGTTTTCAATGGTACTCATACGGTTATCCCCTCGCTTTATTGATAAATTCTAATGATTTCTGACAGAGTGCGGTGATTTTACTCCACTCCTTGGCCGTAATCACCTCTTTTGGGAACAAGTTGGAACCCATGCCAACACACGTGACGCCAGCTTTTATCCAGGCTGTCAGGTTTTCTTCGGTGGGTTCAACGGCACCGGTCACCATCAGCATGGACCAAGGCATTGGGCCCAGCACATTCTTGACGAAAGACGGCCCACCGACATTGCCGGCCGGAAATATTTTGCACAGATCACAACCTGTTTCCTGGGCGAAACCAATTTCAGACACAGAGCCACAACCAGGTGAATAGGAGATTAACCGGCGGTTGCAGATTTTGGCCACTTCCGGATTGAAAAGAGGACCTACCACGAAGTTGGCTCCAAGTTGGATATACATGGCTGCTGTTGCCGGATCCACAATCGAACCGATTCCAAGAATCATATCCGGACATTCTTTGGTGGCATATTTCACCAGTTCGCCAAAAACTTCCTGAGCGAAATCGCCACGGTTGGTGAATTCAAAAGCACGCACACCGCCTTCGTAACAGGCTTTCAGCACATTTTTTGCTATCTCCGTATCCTTGTGATAGAACACAGGGACCATTCCGGTTGAAGTCATAGCATTGAGCACCTGAAGTTTGTTAAATCTTGCCATTATATTGATAGTTTAGCGTGAAACGCGACCAGATGCGTCGCCTCCCATCAGTTTTTCTACTTCGTCAACTGTCACCATGTTGAAATCACCGTAAATGGTATGTTTCAGGCAGGAAGCCGCTACGGCAAATTCCAGTGCTTTCTGATCGTCACCGGTGTAAGTGAGCAGACCATAGATCAAACCACCCATGAAGGAATCACCGCCACCAACGCGGTCAACGATGTGGGTGATGTCATATCGTTTTGATTGATATAATATGTCATCGGCATACAAAACGCCTCCCCAGGTATTGTGGTTGGCGTTTATGGAACCTCTCAGCGTGATGATCACTTTCCTGGCACGGGGAAAGCGTTTCATAAGCTGGGTGCAAACTGATTCAAATTCAGCTGCATTCACTTCGCCACTTGTATGAGCTACGTCGAATCCTTCAGGTTTGATACCAAAGACCATTTCAGCATCCTCTTCGTTGCCCAAAATGATGTCACAACCTTCAACCAGGGCTGGCATGACTTCGGAAGCCTTTTTGCCGTATTTCCACAGATTCTTTCTGTAATTGAGATCGGTTGAAACGGTGATACCCATTTCGTTACAGGTTTTTATAGCTTCGAGGCAAGCATCAGCTGCTCCCTGGGACAGAGCAGGTGTAATACCTGTCCAATGAAACCAGTCAGCCTCTTTCAATGCTTCTTTCCAGTTGATCATACCGGGTTGGATGTCGGCTATGGAGGCGTGGGAACGGTCATAGACCACTTTGCTGGCTCTGGCAACTGCACCGGTTTCCAGAAAATAAATACCAAGACGTTCTCCACCGAAAATGACATCCCTGGTACATACACCATATTTATGAAGATTCATCAGGCAGGATTGAGCGATGTCATTCTTAGGCATACGGGTTACAAAGGAAGTTTCAATACCATAATTGGCCAACGACACGGCTACATTGGCTTCTCCGCCACCAAATGTGGCCGTAAATTGTGTTGCCTGACAGAAACGTTCATAACCCGGCGTAGCCAAACGAAGCATGATTTCTCCAAATGTTACAACTTTTTTACTCATATAGTCGGATATGTTATTTTAGTGTTGCAAATAAAAGGATTTTTTTTGGAATGAGCTCGGGTCTGAACGTTTCAAAATGGGTAATTTCTGACAAATGTTGTATACATTTCAGCAAAGAAGCTGTCCTTTTGAGACAGCTTCCGGTTTGTTTAGAATTTGAAAAAGTTTTTCGCGTTGTTGTAAGAAATGCCTTCTACCATCTTTCCGATAAAGGTCATTTCGCTTGCCGGAATCTCACCGTTCACGACATCCGTACCAATCAGGTTGCACATGATCCGGCGGAAATAGTCATGTCTCGGATAGGAGAGGAAGCTTCGGGAATCCGTCAGCATGCCTACAAACCGGCTCAATAATCCAAGTACGGATAAGGAGTTCATCTGGGCAGTCATACCAACTTTCTGATCCAGAAACCACCAGCCCGAACCAAACTGGATTTTGCCAGCGACAGAACCATCTTGAAAGTTTCCTATCATTGTGGTAATCAGGTCATTATCTGTAGGATTCAGATTATAGAGGATAGTTTTGGCCAACTGATTGCTGGTATCCAGCCGATTCAGGAACTTGCTCATTGATTTAGCTACTGTGAAATCTCCGATAGAGTCAAAGCCGGTATCAGGCCCTAGTTTGGAAAACAAGCGGCTGTTGTTGTCGCGAATGGCTCCGTAATGAAGCTGCTGTGTCCAACCTTTCTTACAATCCATGATGGCAAATTCGTACATCATGGCTGATTTGTAGTTGAGGATTTCTTCTTTCGTCAGAGCCTGGCCCCCGTATACCTTATTAAACAGGGCCTCGATGTCTGTCTGGGTATAATCTTCAGCATAGAATTCCTCGATACCATGGTCGCTCAATTTGCAACCCACGCTGGCAAAGAAATCGTGGCGCACCTGCAGGGCATCAATCACATCAGCAAATCTGGAAATACTAACACCCGATACGGCTGATAGTTTCTCCATATAGGCACGGAAGTTGGCCGGATTTTCTACAGCCATAGCCTTGTCGGGTCTCCAGGTAGGTAATACCTTGATTTCAAATCCTTCTTTTTTTAGAGCGATGTGATGTTCGAGGCTATCAACAGGATCATCTGTAGTACAAACTACTTCCACGTGGTATTTTTTCATAAGTCCACGGGCCGAAAATTCGGGTGTACGTAATTTGGCCGTACATTCATCGAAAATTTCTCGGGCCGTTTCTGGCTTAAGAATCTTTTCCACACCAAAAGCAGTCTTCAATTCCAGGTGTGTCCAGTGATACAATGGATTACGCATGGTGTATGGTACCGTTTCAGCCCATTTTTCAAACTTTTCCCAGTCGGAAGTGTCTTTACCGGTGCAGAAACGTTCATCAATACCGTTTGTACGCATAGCACGCCATTTGTAATGGTCGCCTTCCAGCCAGATTTGTCCCAGATTGTCGAACTTCCGGTCTTTGGCAATGAATTCGGGATTCAAATGACAATGATAGTCGATGATGGGCATCTTACTGGCATGGTCGTGAAAGAGTTGTCGGGAAACTTCGTTGTCAAGCAGGAAGTCCTTGTCCATGAATTGTTTCATTCCTCACTGAATTTAGAGATTGAACAACCGTTTGAAATGTCTGTCGTAGATGTTTTCTTCTACACACGCACCCACGATATCAGCGTATTTTTCGAGCATATCCGTATACTTTTTGCCCATTTCGGAAGCCACTTTGTAACCCACATGAATCAACTGACGGAAATTGGGATTGTAATCCGGATGTCCAGGAATGTGTCGCAGGGTGTTGGCGTACTTTTCACTGGACCACGTCTTTACTTCTTCGGGCGAAGGTAATTTGGAAGAATCGATTTCAATCACGTCGGCATAGGGGGCACACAGTTCTTCCATACGTCCTAACGCGTTGATGTAAATGGCTTTGGCAGCTTCAAGCCCATCACCTCCGGCAACCGCCAGTCCAATGACTTCTTCCAGCCAGGTAGTCCCTGCTGTTTTAAGATGCAGCCCTTTATTGTGTTTTTTAATAATCTCAGCCATCACCGGATAGATGGAGAACTTATCACTTCCGGAATGTACGCTGAGTTTCAGCTCTTCCGGCAGACCAAATTCTTTGATGGCATAATCGATGACCAGCACATCTTCTTCAAATTCCCTGGCAAATTGGGCTACATCACCTTTATAATCGACACCTTTATTGAAACGTCCTGTGAATTTAGGTGCGATGGTCTGGGCGGGAACACCTTTATCAGCCAGCATTTTCAAGATGAACAGCAGATCAACCGGTGTCTGAGGGCTTTCAACTTCATCCATAGATACTTCAGTGATGAAATTACCGGCACCTTTTTCGGATTTCAGAAAGTTGTAGATTTCAGCGGCCTGAACAGTGGCCGCCAGGAATTTTCCGGCAACAACTTCCAGCAATTCGTTGGTTACTGTCAATGGCTCATTGATGCCTGGAATGGTCAGCTTGCCTACGTATTTCTGGCAGGAAGCGATGAAGGCCTTTACGTCGTCCGATGGGCTTTCTTTACCGATGAAAGAAGCGACATCCAGCGTGAAGAAATTGGCGGATTCCACAAAAGGAGCCACCGTGTTCATGTTAATATGATCGGCATCCACGAAATATTTACCGTTGAAACCAAGTGCGGTTACGGCAGCGTCAGCTTCTTTCCGTACATCTTCCGGATGGGAATGAACGATTTGATGTTCGCGGTTTGATTTGTTCCATACCGGACTGATATCCATACCTGCCTTATTGGCTCTGACAGTGGCTCTGAGTTGAGCTATACCCTGATGCGAAAACCGGTCACCTGTACCGATACTGAATTTTGCTAATTTCATCTGATACTAATTTTTGTTTAAGGACAAATGTAAAACCGCATGCCGATTATCATCCGCTTGGGTGCCTGATACAGGCATGCTCGTTTCATACGTCTATTGATTAAATGTTTTAGTAGATAGTATATTTCTGTTTATTCACCTCTGAAGTGTTATAAATATATATGCACCCAAAGAAGGTTTAAAGTTAGAACATTGTTCGGTATGAGACAAGGACGGAGGGTGAAAAAATCGTTGAAAAGAGTGCAATAAACTTACTAATTGATTCTTATTCAGCTTGTAGCATTAACAATATTTTTCTTTAAATCCGTTAAAGTTATTAATGGGTATTAAGAATCAATCAGGAAATATGACCGGAAACAAAAAGGCCGCTTTTCACAAAGCGGCCTTTTTGTAGGTTTTCAATAGGTATTAGTTCTTAAGGTAAAAAAGATTGTATTAGGTTAACGGCAGCAAAGATTCACCTTTTTTCACAACTTGCAAAAAAAAAAAACATATTATAAAACATGTTTTTAGCAGTTTTTGGATTTTTATGCAAATAAGATAGCATTTGCGGATAATTATTCTTCTCCATGTCAGGGGTGTTCATTGAATTCCGCAAGCGCATTCCCCGCTGCTTGCGGCGGGGTTAGCGAGTAAAACACAGGAATTCCTATTGGAAACCGGAGATTCCTCGCGGCTTGCAGGGAGGAGCTTCAATTAAACAGATCGAATTTTTGAAAAATGGTTCAATTCTGAGTACCTTTGCAATCAGGACAAAAATAAGTATTTTATTTATAACAAGCTTACGTATGAGCGAACCCGTCAATATGGAAGAAAGCGAGAAAAAATCGCTGAATTTTATAGAACAGATAGTAGAAAATGACCTGAGGGAAGGAAAAAATAGCGGTCGTGTCATGACCCGTTTTCCACCTGAACCGAACGGTTATCTTCATATCGGGCATGCCAAAGCCATTTGCCTTGATTTTGGCATTGCCAAAAACTACGGTGGTACCTGCAATCTGCGTTTTGATGATACAAACCCCGTGAAAGAAGACGTGGAATACGTGGATTCCATCATGGAAGACATCAACTGGCTGGGTTTCCAGTGGGATAAGCTGTATTATGCCTCCGATTATTTTGGAAAGCTGTATGATTTTGCCATTGAACTGATCAAGCGTGGTCTGGCCTATGTGGATGACCAGTCAGCAGAAGAAATAGCCAAACAAAAAGGTACACCAGTATCACCAGGAATAAAAAGTCCCTTCAGAAACCGGTCAGTCGAGGAAAACCTGGACCTGTTCCTGCGTATGCAGGCCGGTGAGTTTGAAGAAGGCAGTCGTGTGTTGCGGGCAAAAATTGATATGACCCACTCCAACATGCATTTCAGGGATCCGCTTATGTACCGCATCCTGAAAATGAGTCATCACCGCACCGGCAATGCCTGGAACGTCTATCCGTTGTATGACTTCGCTCATGGTCAATGTGATTTTTTTGAGGGTATCACCCATTCACTCTGCACCCTTGAGTTTGAAGTACACCGCCCTCTATATGATTATTTTATCGATCTGGTAAAGGGAGAAGACAACTACCGTCCGCGACAAATTGAATTCAACCGGTTAAATATTACCTATATGGTGATGAGCAAACGGAAAATGCTTCAGTTGGTGAAAGAAGGCCGTGTTTCTGGTTGGGATGATCCCCGTATGCCGACCATCTGTGGTTTACGTCGCCGTGGTTACACGCCTGAATCCATCCGGAATTTCATCGATAGCATCGGTTATACCAAATTTGATGGGGTGATTGATGTAGGCTTGCTGGAACACAGCGTACGCGATCATCTGAACAAGATTGCTCCCAGGATAAGTGCCGTATTGAATCCCATCCGGCTGGTTGTGGAAAATTATCCCGAAGGACAGGTGGAATGGAATGAAACCGAAATCAATCCGGAAGATAAATCGCTTGGCAACAGGCAAGTACCTTTCGAAAGGGAATTGTATATTGACAAAGAGGACTTTATGGAAGATGCGCCGGCCAATTATTACCGCTTGTCGCCAGGCCGTGAAGTGCGCCTGAAAAACGCCTACATCGTCCGTTGCGATGGCTTTGAAAAGGGTGCTGATGGTCTGGTTACCTCTGTTCGTTGCAGCTATATTCCTGAAACAAAATCAGGTCAGTCCGATGCCAAACGCAAGGTTAAAGGCACCATCAATTATGTGTCTACTCAGTATTGTATTACTGCTGAAGTCCGGTTGTACGACCGCTTGCTTGATGTGGCAAATCCTGCTGAAGAAAAAGACCGTGATTTCATCGATATGCTCAATCCTGATTCATTGAAAGTGCTGACGAACGTGAAGGTTGAGCCGGTTGTGGCTGATGCAAAACCACTCGAATGCTTTCAGTTTACAAGAGTGGGCTATTTCAACGTGGATCCCGATTCAACCAAAGACCATCTGGTATTCAACCGGACTGTTTCTTTAAAAGATACCTGGGGAAAGATTGCTAACAAACGCACCCAATAGACAACGGCATGCCGATACGATACGGTGACAAGAATCCGGACATGGAAGGACTGGTCAAACGTTACGAACAGTCTATTTCTGAAGGTCGCCCTGCCTATTATGACGTGGACGAGCTGGAGGATCTGTCTGATTACTACTTGACTAACGGCAAAAGTCAGGAATCCGGAGCTGTCATTGAGTTAGGGCTGAGACTCCATCCGAATAACAGCATCCTGTTGCTCAGACGGGCTACGCTCTATGTGGAAATAGGTGAATATCAGCATGCCTTACATATTCTGGATCGCCTGCCGGAAAAAGGGGATACCGATGTGGTGTTGTTACGCGCAGAAATTTATTTGCATGTCAACCGCAAACGCGAAGGCTTGGGTTTATTGAAAAACCTGATGCAGGAAGATATGTCTGACAAAGTGCAGCTTTGTCTGGATATTGTTTCCATTTTCTCTGAAATGGATTGGTATGATATGGCGATCGAATACTTGCTGGATACACTCAAGGATTTCGACAACAGCCTCGAACTGCTGGAAGAATTAGCTTGGTGCCATGAACAGAAAAAAAGCTATGAGAAAGCCATTCATGTTTATGAACGAATGCTCGACATCGATCCATACAAGGCGGAAACCTGGTTTAATCTGGGACAGGCCTGGTTTAATCTGGAGGATTATAACAAGGCTGTTGATGCCTATGATTATTCATTGACCATCAATCCGGACGATTTACTGGCCAGGATGCAAAAAGCGCATGCCCTTTTTCAAGGAAATCGTTATATGGAGGCTGCCAAAGCCTACCAGGAATATATGGAAGAAGATGAGGTAAGCGATTATCTGCTTGTTTTTCTGGGCGAATCGTATGAAAAGGCAGGCTTGTTTGACGAGGCTATGAAGCACTATGCTGAAGCTTACCGGCTGAATGTTGAAAATAGTGACGCCTGTACAGGTATGGCCATCTGTCTGATGGAAAAAAAAGAATACCAACAAAGCATGTCCTGGTTTGACAAAGCTTTGAAGATTAATGATGAAGACCCTGAAATCTGGGTATATATCGCTGAACTGCTATTGATGATGGACATGCGCGATGAGGCCTATGTCAGTTATTTAAGGTCACTGACGCTCAAAAAAGACCAACCTGATGTACTGGCTGCCATGGGTAATATTTCTTTTGACAATGAAGATTATGAAAAAGCGCTTGGTCTTTATCTGGTAGCCAGCTCCATCGATCCGGATGTGCCGGGGCTTAATCTTTTCTTTGCCCTGACTTATGCCAGACTTGGCATGAACGATGTTTCTGCCGAATACCTGGCGAAGGCTATCGTTTCAGATCCGAACGCTGAACGTTTGTACAATGAAATATTGTCTGAAGATAATACCGGTACGATTGATCCGGTAAAACCAACAAACCACGCCTGACCATGAGACGATACGGATTGCTCGGTTTCCCGCTGTCACACTCTTTTTCTGCCGATTATTTCGCGAATAAATTTGACCTGGAAGGCATAGATGCTACCTATCAGAATTTTGATCTTCCCTCTATCGATTTGCTTCCAACGCTCCTGAAAGAACACCCTGATTTGGCAGGTCTTAATGTCACCATTCCTTACAAGCAGGCTGTCATATCTTATCTGGATGCGTTGGATAAAGAAACCGAAGCCATCGGTGCTGTCAATGTCATCCATTTTCAGCGTGACTCAAAGGGCAGAGCCTTTTTAACGGGTTACAATTCTGATTTAGTGGGTTTCAGGGAATCAATTCGGCCCCTGATTGAACAACTGAAAGGTCGTCTTCGGACAACCGGAGTCCAGCAACCCCAAAAACTAAAAGCCCTGATACTAGGTACAGGAGGTGCTTCAAAAGCTGTGTGCTACGGGCTTCATCAACTAGATATTGATACGCTATTCGTATCTCGTTCAAGTCATTCCGGAGGTGTGGTATATGATCAATTAACGCCATTCTATTATTCTGATTATCAAATTATTGTAAATACAACGCCACTTGGGATGTTTCCAAATGTCGATTCTTTTCCGCCATTGGATTACAATATGATTGGTACAGGCCATTTATTATTCGATGCTGTCTATAATCCGTTGAAAACACGGTTCCTTGAATATGGTGAAGAGCGTGGCGCACTGATTGAAAACGGATTGGATATGTTGTACCGACAGGCAGAAGCTGCCTGGAATATCTGGAATGCCTGAAAATAGAGCGTTGTGATAGTTTGTGGCAATGTTGGCATTTTTT
>Ga0153915_10000636_pt1 | contig 32386 bp, 29 predicted proteins | sample Opewatmetagenome_2_FD_107003 | JGI IMG/M metagenome (GOLD analysis project Ga0153915, IMG submission 107003) | Freshwater wetland microbial communities from Ohio, USA - Open water 3 Core 3 Depth 3 metaG | ecosystem: Environmental > Aquatic > Freshwater > Wetlands | place: USA: Ohio, Lake Erie... | reverse complement strand
GTAGTACAGACGAGACCCCATCAATACGTGTTTGCGCTGATACAAATAATGAGGTAAATGAAACAAATGAAGATAATAACTGTGGGGATTGGATAAATATTATTGTTACAAATTCGTCTGGTTTAAATATTCCCACCGTCACCGTTACCGCTTCTCCAAATTCAATCTCATCTGGTGGTTCATCAACAATTAGTTGGACTTCAACTAATGCTACAAGCTGTGATGCTGGTGATGATTCTAGAGGAACGGGGACTTCTGGTAGTTTTTCTACGGGGGAATTGACAACCTCTAGGTCATATTCAGTAAAATGTAAATCTAGTAGCGGAATGCCTGGAATTGGAAATACAATTGTTTATGTAGATATTAACGTAAGCACTTCATCAGGCCCTGACCTTATTGCTTACCCTATAACAACCACTACCGCAATAATAGAAACTGCTCAAGAGTTTTCAGTAGAAATCCAAAACATTGGTAATAAATCAACAGAAGATGAGTTTGATAATATATTAGAATACGCGACTGAATCAAATGGCAGAGGAATACTAACTAAAGATAGTGTAATATTAACCTTGGGTCCATTAGATTCTAACGACAACACAACAGCTACTTGGACACATACTTTTACCGAAGGAGGTACTTACTATATGCGTATGTGTACTGATAAATCTTATATAGATGATACAGACGGCCTCATAGATGAAACAAATGAAGATAATAACTGTGGGGCTTGGATGGCAATAGTTGTTAGTGACTCCGACTCTCTTCCAACAGAAACCTCAGACTCAGATCTCATTGCTTATTCTGTTACCCCCACAAGTGTTACAGCAAATAATATTGAAGCCTTTTCGGCAATAATTGAAAACCAGGGATCTTCTTCAACAGGAGATGAATTTCCATATTTCTTCCAAATAAGTGAAAACAGCACGGGGACAGACGCAACAGATTTAGAATATGATACATTAACTGCGATAGATAGTGGTAATGTAAAAACAGCCTCTCAAAAAAATGTATTTACATCATCTGGAACTTATTATATGCGTGTCTGTGCTGATAAGTATTCTTCAACAGAGGATGGGGTAATTAACGAAACAGATGAAGATAATAACTGTGGGGATTGGACAACAATATCAGTATCTTCTTCAAGCGACTCAAGCGATATGTGTTCTCTTATAGATTCAAATCCCCTTACTTTTACTGATGCTGAACAAGCTAAGCTTGAAGAGCTACTTCGTAAATATTATTTAATTATTTCAACATTAAAAAATGACGGTGATATAAGTAGTATTTATACTGATATGACAAATTACGAGACAGAAATTGAGTCCGCGAATGAATTAATAGAACAATGTTACGCTGAGACTAATGATCAAACAAATTATGAAGATTTTGCAAATAGAAATACAAATTTAGATTTACCAAGTTGGAATAGTAACATTTATGTAAATACAGATTATGCTGGACCAAAAAGAAGAGGGGGTAATCCTTGGTATAAATATTCTGTAAGACCATCATATATTTATAGCACTAAACCAACAATAAAAGAATCTGGTATTAATATAGATGAAAGTGATAATACAAAACTTTTTTCGGCTTATTATTATTGTTATATGATAACTGATCTTAGTACTGATCTTGGTAGCAGAGCACCTTCAAGCAATATAGACTGCTCCTCTGTGGAAGATAGATTACAGTATGATTATGAAAAATTGTTTAATATTTGGTAAAATTAGTTTGGGGTTTTGTTTTTGTTAGATAAAATAAATTAATGTGAAAAAAATATTTCCAATAATTTTAATACTTCTAGTCGTCGTGCAACTCTTTGCACCTTTTAGTGTTGGGATAAAAAATAAAGCAGAAGCTGCAGCAGAAACAGGAAGTGATATTAGTAAATATATTACTTATGCTAACGAGATAGGAAGTAATGAGATAACAATAAAACCTACTTTTAATTTTGATGGTATTAGTATTATTTTTTCTGGTTATACTACATACTATCTAAAAATAAAACTAGGAGATAAATCTAGCGAAGCAATAAGTTTAAAAGACATTGCAAAAGATAGTTCAGCGGGATATGTAACATTTTCTGGATTAAAAGAGTCAACATCATATCAATTAACAATAACTATATCTAAAAATGTATATCAACAAACTGTAACGATAAGTACAGTAGAGACAGAAGAGATATATAATAAAACTGATAGTATTTCAACAATCTCCGTAGATCAACAAAATAAATCGGGAACAGTTTCTGAAATAAGAACTGCGTTAATAGAAGAGGCTAAAGAAAAAGCAACCGACGGGCTTCCTGCTTGTAATATGCTTGGACTCAAGGGTGGAACTCCAATGGGGTGTCTTGCTCAAGGAATGTATTATATACTCTTCAAGCCAACTTCATATCTATTTGCACAATCAGGAAAAATGTTGGATGTTCTTTTAATGTATTCAATCTCTGATGAAGCGTATCGTTCATCTTTTGTAACAAGTGGGTGGGGAATAGTCAGAGACTTTTGCAATATGTTCTTTATTTTTGTCTTATTGTACATTGCAATTGGAACTATTCTTGATTTAAATGGATTTAAAACAAAAGAAATGATTGTCCATGTTGTGCTTATCGGTATATTTATCAATTTCAGTTTATTTGCTACCAAAGTCATTATTGATACTTCAAATATACTGGCAAGAGTTTTCTATAATCAAAACACTATTGCGATAACAAGTAGTGGAAGCACAACAAATAGTCTGGGAGATTTTGGGGAAATAAAGTTATCAGAAGTAATTGTTTCTATGTCTAATCCCCAGAAACTTATATTTGAAACATCTGCTATCAATCAAATTCCAATAAGAGGAACTGTCTCTGAAGATAGTGGAACTACAACAAGCACAGAAAGCGATGACGAAAAATCAAGCGAAACAACAAGTGGAGATATTGATGCTGGTACTTTTATAATTGCAGTTTTGCTTACGACAATTTTTAATGTTGTTGGAATGATTGTCTTTGTAAGCTGTGCTCTTATGTTCTTAATAAGAGTAGTTGGATTATGGATAGCAATGATTTTAGTTCCATTTGCTTTCTTTAGTTATATGGTCCCTAAACTTGATGATGCCGATATGATTGGTTGGAAAAAATGGTGGCCAGAAACTTTAAATCTCGCATTTATGGCCCCAATATTTGCCTTCTTCATGTATTTAATCGTTTCGTTTACTGATAAAGGATTGGGGTCAATAAAAAATACACTAAGTGGAGGAAGTGAGGCTTCTGGTTTGAGTAAAGTTATTTCAATACTTGTTCCATTTCTATTTATTATGGTCTTATTATGGCAAGCAAAAAGTATTACCAAAAAAATGTCAGGAAAATTAGGAGATAGTATAACAAAGGGTGCTTCTACTATTGGTAAATTAGCAATGGGAGCAGGTGGACTAGCAGCAGGAGCTGCAATGGGAATTGGGGCTGGAGTATTAAGAGGAACTGTAGGTAGGGTTGGAAGTAATATCGCTAAATCTGAAAAATGGAAAGAGGCTGGTAAAAAAGGTGGAATTGGAGGGTTGATGGCACGAACAATGGTTCATGCTGGTAATGTAGCAAGTACTTCAAATATGGATGTTCGCGGACTAAAAATCGGAGGAAAAACTTTGGGACAAATGAGTATTGCTGGTAAAAACCTTGAGAGCCTAGGATTTAAAACTGGTAAAGCTAAAGAAACTAGTTTTGTTGGATCTAGAAATAAGAGAGTTGAAAAAAGAGAAAAAAGAATGAAAGAATTAGAAGTTGATGAAGATTCAAAAATAACACAAGATATTAGAAATGCTCAAAATAATTTGAGTAGAGTTAAAAATGATCCTGATAGACAAAATAAAATACTAGAATTAAATAATGGAAGACAAGATGCTCCTAAGGATTCAGTTGAAAGTAAAGGTATAGGTGCATTAGAAAGAGATTTATCTTCAAAAGATAAAGATGTTGTTGATGCCGAAAGAAAAGTAAAAGATTCGGTTAATGAAGCAGACGTAGCAGCAAAAGACAGGGATTTTGCGATAAAAGAAAAAGAGCTAGCTATGTCTGTACTTGATAAAGCAAAACAACAACTTAATGAAGTTAAGAGTAGTTTAGAAAAAGCCAATACAGATGAAGAAAAGCAATCCGCTACAGAATTGGTTACTAAAGCAGAACAAGATATTGATAAAGCAAATGACAAATTATCTATGTCCGAGAATAATTTAATTAATGCAATCAATAAGTTACAAATAGCTAATGATAATATTGTAAGAGCAAAAGATAAAAGAGATAATGTTGTTAAAGCGAGAGACATTGCGAGAACAAATCTAGAAGAAAGACAGGGAGCAATAAGAGATCAAGAAAAAGAAGTACATATCGCTGAAAATGAATTAAAGAGATTAGAAAATATAAAAACTGGAGTTAATAATAATAGAAGAGCTTCTTATGCTAATGCAATACAAGGAGATCTTTATGCTATCACTAATTTCTTAACCACATTAAGTACCCAAAGTAAAGCTGAAAGAGAGGCGGCAAATAAAATTCTAGCTCAAATAAAAGGAGAAAAAATAATAAAATAATATAAATAATTATGATAGAGGATGCATTACAAAAAAAAATAGATGAGGCAAGAGTAAAACTTCCTTCTGAATCAAGAGAGGCGATTGATAATGTTAATTGGAAACTCTTAATTCTTGGTCTAAAAAAATTTACCCCAGACCAATTAGACGATCTAGAAATAGAAACAGAGCTTATGCTTTATGGAATTACTTCTCCAGAAGATTATCCAATAGAGCTTGAAGATAGAATGCATTTAACCAAAGAAGATACAATTGCTTTGGTGGGTGAAATGAATAGGCTAGTTTTTCAGAGAATAGAAATGGAACTAAAAAGAATTTTGGATGAGAAGGATAAGTTTAAAAATAGGCCTATGGTTTTTGATCAAAGATTTTCAAAGCTACCTAAGGATGTTCAACAAGCAATTGCTCAATCTGGATGGAGAGAAAATCTATATGAGATTTCTAAAAAATATAAATTAAATATTGAGCAGATGGGAATTTTAGAAAAAGATACTGTTAAATTAATAACAAATGAAATTTCTCCGTTAAATTATGAAAATGTTTTGAAAACAGATATATCAAATTTAGACAAAGAAAATACTGCTTCATTAGTTAACGAAATAAATGAAAAAATAATGTTAAGAATAAGGAAATTACTAAAAGAACAAATTGCTAAACAAGAGGAAACACCTAATCTTGGGAGAAAAGATAGTTTTGATAAAATTCCCTTACCTCCATATTCAAGGATTAGAACAGAACACCCAGAGCCCATAGCTCCTCTTAGAATAAAAAAAGAAGAATCACAACTTAAAAGTCTAAATTTTGTAAAAACTAATTTTGAGATCAAAAAAAATAAAGAAACATTAGAAACTAAAAATAATATTAAGAAAGAAGAAGATGCTGTCCTGGTCCCCCCAAAAATAGAAAAAGTTTCTAAAAATATCATAGAAGAAAAGTTAAATAATATAATATCAGGGGATAATAGTTTACCCACCAATAATAACAATAATCTACAAAGTAAAAGCACTTCTAGGCAAACTGACCCATACCGTGAGGCTTTTTAGTAAAATTGTAGTAAAATATAAATATGCAGTTTAGAGTTCCACAATTTATTGATGTAGAGGATAAGATTTTTGGACCTTTTACTTTTAAGCAATTTGCTTATTTAGCTGGGGGGGCAGGCTTGATTTTTATCATTTACAAATTTATGGGTTTAATTCTTGGAATTATTTTTATAATACCAGTAGGAGTTTTAACTTTTCTTTTAGTTTTTTATAAAATAAACAATCGACCTTTTATATATTATTTACAGGCTGGAATACAATATTTATTTTCTAATAGATTATATATTTGGAAACAAAGAATTGCTAAACCCGAAGCGAAAAAGGCTGACGGTGAATTCTCTCCTATAATTACACAAATCGTCCCAATGACAACATCAAGTAAATTGAAAGATATCGCTTGGAGTTTAGATGTTCAAAAAAATGAACAAGGAGATGATGAAATTAATAATTTGATAAAATAATGTTATAATTAAAGCATGATAAAAGCTAAAAGCTCACAAGAGTTTGTCCCTATTAAAGAAATAAAAGATGGTATAGTTATTCTAAAAGATGGAGGACTTAGGGCTATTTTAATGGCCTCTTCTTTAAATCTATCACTAAAATCTTCCGAGGAACAAGTTGCAATTATAAATGAATTTCAAAATTTTTTAAATAGTTTAGACTTTTCTATACAGATATGTGTTCAATCAAGGAGACTTGATATAAGACCATATTTACTTGTTTTAGAAAATAGAATTAAAGAGCAAGTTGAACCACTTCTTAAAATACAAACTAAAGAATATATGGATTTTATAAGGTCTTTTACCGATCAAGTTAATATTATGACTAAAACATTTTTTATAGTTATTCCTTATACTACAAATAACACAATAAAGGCTGGGGCTGATATGTTGGAAAATTTAATCGGAAATAAAACTGCTAAAAAACAAGTTGAGGATGCTAAAAAAGCTGCAGCTTTGGCTTCTTTTGAAGAAAAACGTAGTCAATTAGACCAAAGGGTTGGAGTTATTTCAAGTGGATTATCTAGAATCGGGATAAGAAGTTCTGAACTTAAAACAGACCAGATTGTTGAATTATTTTATAAAACATTTAACCCCGGAGATATTAGCCAGGGAATTAAGATATAAATAATATGGGTTTATTTTTTTCAAAAAAGAATAATAGTCTAAGTGGAAAAAGCACAGTTATGCCAGTTCTTCCTAGTGAAATATATAAAGCAGCTACTCTTGAACTCCAAGACGTTATAGCTCCTTCAGCTCTTCAGGTAACACCAAAATCATTAAATTTAGGAGATAAGATTGCAAGAACATTTTTTGTTATATCTTACCCTAGATATTTAACTGATAATTGGTTTTCGCCAGTTATCAATTTAGACAAAGTTTTTGATGTTTCAATATTTGTTCATCCTATTAACACAGCAGAGATATTAAGATCTTTTCAAAAAAAAGTTGCTGAAGTTCAAAGCCAAATTGCAATTCGTGAATCAAAAGGTTTAGTTCGTGATCCAATGCTAGATACTGCTTATCAAGATCTTGAAGCTTTGAGAGATAACCTCATGCAAGCTCAAGAAAAAATGTTTGACGTTGGACTTTATGTAACAATTTATGCAGATAATGAAAATGATTTGTTTAAAATTGAGAATGAAATAAAATCGTTACTCGAGTCTAAATTAGTATATATAAAACCTTCTCTTTTCCAACAGGACGAGGGTTTTAAAAGTACGATACCACTAGGAACAGATTTATTAGATGTTCACCAAAAACTTAACACTGAGCCACTTTCTAGTGTATTTCCATTTGTTTCTTTTGACTTAACAGAAGATAAGGGTATTTTATATGGGGTAAATCGTCATAATTCAAGTCTTATCCTTTTTGATAGATTTTCTCTTCCTAACTATAATTCTATAACCTTTGCAACATCAGGAGCTGGAAAGTCTTATGCTACAAAACTAGAAATTATCCGTTCTTTAATGTTTGACACAGAAGTTATAGTTATTGACCCAGAACGTGAATATGAATATTTAGCTGAAGCTATTGGAGGAAGATGTTTTAATATATCTTTATCGTCAGAACACCATATCAATCCTTTTGATTTACCAATTCCTGCTTCTGATGAAACTGCAACGGATGTCTTACGAGCAAATACTATAAGTCTAGTCGGATTATTCCGCATAATGCTCGGTGGGCTTACTCCTGAAGAAGATTCTATTATAGATAGAGCTATAACAGAAACATATGCCCTTAAAGATATCACGGTGGATTCAGATTTCTCTAATATTGAACCCCCAATGCTTTCAGATTTTGAAGTTATTCTCTCGGGAATGGAGGGAAGTGAATCATTAATTCAAAGACTAACAAAATACACCCACGGCTCTTGGTCATCATTCTTAAATCAGCCATCTAATATTGATATAAACAGAAAGTTTATTGTCTTTTCTGTCCGAGATATGGAAGATGAACTTAAGCCAGTAGCTATGTATATAATTACTCATTATATCTGGAATGCTGTTCGTAAAAATATTAAGAAAAGAATATTAGTTGTTGATGAAGCATGGTGGATGATGAAATCAGAAGATACCGCTTCATTCCTTTACTCTATAGCAAAACGTGGAAGAAAATATTATTTAGGACTAGCTACTATTACCCAAGATGTGGGCGACTTCATGAAAAGTTCTTACGGGGTACCTATTGTCACCAACTCTTCAATCCAATTACTTCTTAAACAATCTCCTTCAACAATAGACGTCCTCCAAAAAACCTTTAATTTAACTGACGAGGAAAAATATTTACTTTTAGAGGCAAATGTAGGAGAAGGAATATTCTTCGTGGGGTTAAAACATGTTGCAATAAAGACTATAGCCTCCTATACAGAAGATCAAATAATAACTTCAGACCCTTCACAAATTCTAGCTATTAAAAAAGCAAAAGATGAATTTGCAAGTTCAAATAATCAATAAAACATTTGGATTAGATATCTATTTATTATATAATATAGAAGGTGAAATTAGTTAAAATAAAAGTATTTTTTACAATAATCCTAGCCTTGGGAATAATTATTACCCCATATTTTTCTTTTGCTGAAAATGAAATACAATTGCAAGAAAATGAAATAAGCGTTACCTTATCCCCAGAAAATCCTGGTCCATATCAAGATGTAACTGTAACCTTATCAAGTTATGCAACTGATTTAAACAAAGCAACTATCATTTGGTTAATTGGAGGAAATACCGTAGCCTCTGGCATAGGGAAAACTACTTATACAACTAAAACGGGCAATGTTGATTCTTCTTTATTAATTACGGTAAATATATCCTCGTCTGATGCCTCTGGAGTTATTACTAAAAAAATAGCAATTTACCCATCTGAAATAGAAATAATGTGGGAGTCTGATGATGGTTACACTCCACCATTTTATAAAGGTAAATCATTACCAGTTAAAGGAAGTCATATAAAAGTAGTTGCTATACCCAATACAAGGACTATTCAATCTGGTAATGGTAGTATAGTTTATACGTGGAAAAACAATGATAGCACAGTAGAAAGTGCTTCTGGATACAATAAAAATTCTTATGCTTTTAAAAATAGTATGTTTGATGATACCAGTAGCTCTGTTACTGTTACGGCTTCTTCTGTTGACGGAAGGTATTCAGCTCAACAGACAGTAAATGTTCCTATTTCTGACTCTCGATTAATTTTTTATGAAAAATCTCCAACAGAAGGAATTCTGTATAATAATGCTTTAACTAATGGTTTTACTATGACCGAAGATGAAATGACAATTGTTGCTGAACCATATTTTATGACAACAAATGATGATAGTGATTCATTTTCATATACATGGAAAATAAATGGTGATAGTATTGATACTCCAACTAAAGAAAATGAATTGACTATAAGACCAACATCACACGGAGGTTATGCTACAATTGGGTTAACAATAGAAAATCTAAGCGAATTATTCCAGAAAATATCTAATAATTTAAGAATAAATATATAAAATGAAAAATAAATTAAACAAAAAAATAATTGCTATCTTCATTTTTATTTTCTTTTTCGTCTTAGGTAATTATGCTTTTAGTACTGATAGTGTCTCTGTAGATTCCGAAGAAAGTACAACAATAGATAGTTCAACCTATACTTTATTGGCTCCAATAAAAGATCTTACAACAATAACATCAGCAGATAATATCGGTAGTTATTTTAGTACAATGGTTAAAATCTTGATAGGAATTTGTGGCGTACTTGCAGTTATAATGCTAGTTATTGGGGGAGTAAAATATATGGGGGAAGATTCGATTTTTGGTAAGTCTCAGGGAAGAGAAACAATGACAAAGGCTTTATTTGGACTTATTATTGCAATTGGTTCATATGCTTTGCTAAATACAATTAACCCAGATTTATTGGGAGTAGAGGGGTTAAGTATTGAACAAGTGGAGGCAACAGTAACAGAGGTTGAATCCACTCCATGGGCTACTTACGAAACAGGAAATTCTACAGAATCATGCTCAAGCTTTACTAAAGTGACTTTAAGTAAAACTGATATAACAAAAATAAATATCTGTTCTAGTAAATCAAGTGATTTAATTAAAATGATAAATGCTGCATATAATAGTGACGAAAAATTATTATTATCAGGATATGGGTCTAGAAGTAAACAAACTCAGATTAATTTTAGAATAAAAAATTGTGGTGGTTCTGATTATGTATATGACAAAACAGCAAAATGCACACCTAAAACAGCTATACCAGGAACATCAATGCATGAATCAGGGTTAGCTGTTGACTTCCGTTGTAATAATGAGGCAATAACTAGCACTTCTAATAAATGTTATATATGGCTTAAAAAAAATGCATCAAAATACGGCTTTTATAATGAAATAATAACTGAGCCTTGGCACTGGTCAACGACAGGACATTAATAAAATTTTATGCCTAAAAAAACAAAAATTATTTTTATAGTTACATTCATCATTATCCTAGTTGGAGCGATATTTGCTTATTGGTGGTTCAATAGAAGTAAAACAGCAACTGAAAACGAAGAAACATCATCATATCAAAATTTTAATCCATTCGGTACAGGAGAACAAACACAACAGACAGAAGAAAATACCCCGGCTAAAGCAGAAGATGAACAAACAACAACTAGTAATATAAATAATATCAATTCAAAATTTCATCAAATAACAGACTTTGCAGTTGCTGGAGCAACTTTTCTAGAAGACACTAGATTAAAAGACACAAGCGGAGAAGATACTGGGCCTAAAGAAGTTAAGGTTTCAATATCTTCAAAAACAGTTGAGGGAAGAAAAGAAATACAAGAATTTTTAAATAAAGAATTATCATTAAACCCTCCACTTGTTGTAGATGGGGTATTTGGTAAAAAAGTTACACAAGCAGTAAAAGATTTTCAGAAATCAAAGGGGTTAGAAGAAACTGGTATTATTGATGATCAAACTTCCTCATATTTTGTAAAAACAGTAACCATTACCCTATCAGATGATGATAAATATGAGCAAGCTCCAAGTATACGTTATGTGGAAAGAAAAAATGGGAATATTTATAAAATGTTTTTAGATACTGGCATAAAAAGTAGAATATCTAATTCTACAATTCCTAGTATTTACGAAGCATTTTTTGATAAAACTGGAGATACTGTTATTTATAGATATCTATCTTCAGATAAAACTATTGAAACTTATACAGCTACACTAGGAGCTGCGACAGGAGAATTTTTACCCGAAAATATAATGGATTTAATCACTTCTTATGATAAAACAAAATTCTTTTATCTAACAAAAATAAATAATGAAGCTGTTGGATCAATAAAAACTTTCGGCAATTCAGATAAACAAATTATTTTTGAACACCCCTTCACAGAGTGGCTTTCACAGTGGAACAAAGATGAAAATATTTTCTTAACAACTAAAGCATCTTATAATACTTCTGGTAGTGTATTTTATCTAAGTACAAATAAAAAAACAATTACTAAGGTATTGGGAGGAATTGCTGGTTTAACAACCCTGGTTAACCCAAATAGTTCTTATATTTTATATAATTATACAACTAATAGTGGACCTAAGCTTAGTATCTATAATATAAAAAATAGAACTACGGACGATTTAGGAATTTATGGTCTTCCAGAAAAATGTATTTGGTCAGATAATAATATAGATATTTATTGTGCGATACCTAACAAGATTCAAGGTTATCAATATCCCGACTATTGGTATCAAGGATTAGTTTCATTTGATGATTACTTTGTCAAAATAAATATTTTAACAGGAGGCTATCAAATAATTGCCAATTCACAAGATGAAACAGCTATTGATGGAGTAAAATTATTTTTGGATGACAAAGAAAGTTCTTTGTTCTTCATTAATAAAAAAGATTCCACATTGTGGAGCCTTGATTTAGATTAATATTAAATATTATTATCTACATATTTAATAACCACTCTTCTGTTAGGACCATATCCTTCAGATTCAGTTTTTATGTCTTTCGCTCCTTCTAAAAACATATGGATAACCTTTCTTTCATAGGCAGGCATTGGGTCAATTTCAATATTACTTTTAAAATAACGTGCACGTTCAGCCATCATATGAGCAATAGCTTTTAAATTTTCAAAACGCTTTTTTTGATAACCATTCACATCAATAAATAAATTTATTCTAGAGTCATTATCTTTTATTGGTTCATTTTTCTCTAATATCTTCTGAACTAAATGATTAAAAGATCTTAGAGTTTCACCGTCTCTCCCAATAATAAAGCTAGAATCTGGTGTTTCTATTGAGCACCACAATATACCATTTTCATCTGTAAACTCACATTTATTAATTGTGCAGTTGGTATATTTAAATATTTGTTCTATTATTTCTTTTATTTTTGTTTTATCCATAAATTTTAATTTAAATTGCGATTCAGCTTTCGACGGATTAACCACTCTTGGACTATATTAAAAATATTACTTGCTGTCCAGTATAAAGCGACAGCAGCAGAAATTCTCCAAGAAATAAAACCAACAAATATTGGTAATATATATTTAACATTTAATTGCATACTATCGGCTAGTTGATCTTGAAACCCTTTTGTTTTTCTTTCTTCTGTAAAATCATTATGTTTTTTAAGTTTAGTAGGAGAAGATAGTTGGGCTTGTATAAACTGAGTAATTCCAGCAAAAATACCAAGAGCTACACTATGACTCCCCATCTCTATTAAACCTAAAAAGTTAGTGTGCATGAGAGTAGGAACTTGAACAAAAGAATAAAGAATATCTTCCTTAATTGTTAACCCATTATAAAAAACATAATATAAAGCAAAAATAATAGGTAATTGTATTAAAACAACTAGGCACCCAGAAAATGGATTCGTTTTATATTTTTTATAAATTTCAAGTGTTTTTTTAGCTTGTTCTTCTTTGTCTGGAAAATCAATTTTTATTTTTTTAAGTTCAGGCTCCATTTTTTTCATTAAAACCTGATTTCTTATAGATTTACTATTAAGTGGAATAAGTATTGATTTAACAATGATAGTTACTAAAATAATAGCAAAGCCAACATCCCCAAAGGTTATATGGTTTATTATAAAAACAAGAATGTTATATATCGGTTGATAAAATAGGGTATTCCACAATGCACTCATTGGTCCATTGTATCCCAAAACTACAAAAAATCAAAATTTAAGCTTTTAGGCCTTATTTAACTGGGTCATATCTATTTTTTTGCCAAGGATGGCAACGTAAAATTCTTTTAGCCCCCTTATAAATACCAATAATTATTCCATATTTAATGATGGACTGTTTTGTATATTCTGAACAAGTAGGAATAAAAACACAGGTGTTATGAGATTTTAAGGGAGTTTTTTGATAAAGATTTATCAAAAAAATAACAATTTTTTTCATTTTATATTACTTAACTAATAAAATTAGCTTTTTTGAGTAAATATTTAATATCTTCTTTAATTTTATCAGTTTTAATAACATTTAATGCTTCTTTTTTATATATAAAAATTCCATTTCCACACTCTATTTTTAGAGATTTTAATATGTTATATCCTTTTCTTCGTAGAAAATTTCTTTTAACTGCTGTTTCACATATTTTTTTAGAAACAACAAAGGAAAATTTTGGTTTTTTATCATATAAAAAATGAAAGATAAAAAAGGAGCCAAAAACAACATTCCCTTTATCCCAAATGGTTTTAAAAGTATTTTTATTAATTCTATTTTTTTTAGGAAGCATATCTTTATCTATTTCTTGATAGAAACACGAGCTCTTCCTTTTCTTCTACGAGCAGTATTTACCTTTCTCCCATTTCGTGTTTTTGTACGAACAAGAAATCCGTGTGTTTTAGCTCTTTTCCTTTTATTTGGTTGATATGTTTGAGACATAGCAAAACTATATAATATATTTGAAAAGAATGCAAACTAATAAATATCCACATGATATCAACATGTTAATTAAGATATTGAATTATTGCTGAATTCAAAAATAATATATAATGCACATTATGGAAAAAATAGAATTTTGGAATAAATGCCTTTCGGAAATCGAATTGAATATATCAAGGGCAAACTTTACAACTTGGTTTAAAAATACTTCTATTATAAAAGAGGATGGGGGAATTGTTTATATTGGTGTTCCAAACGAATTTGTAAAAGATTGGTTATATAATAAATTTCACAAACTTATTTTAAAAACTCTTATTAATAATAATGAAAATATACGTGGTATTGAATATATAATATACAAACAAGATATCAAAGAAAAACAAACTCCAGAAAACAAATCTATAAAAATACCAACTGGAATAAATAAAGAGCTTCCTCTTAATGATTTATATATCAACAGAGAAGATAATCTAAACCCAAGATATAATTTTAATTCTTTTGTTGTTGGTCCTTTTAATGAGTTAGCTTACGCCGTTGCTCAAGCAATAATCACCAATCCTGGACAAAATTATAATCCTTTCTTTATCTATGGGGGAACAGGATTAGGAAAAACTCATATTATTCAAGCAATTGGAAATACAATAAAGCAAAAACACCCGGAAAAGAAGGTTTTTTATGTGAGTTTAGAAAAATTTGCTATTGATTATATAAATTCTATTCAAAACAAAAATCCAAATTCTTTTAAAGAAAAATATAGAAAATATGATGTAGTAATTATGGATGATATACAATTTATTTCAGGTAAAGATAAAACTCAAGAAGAATTATTCCATCTTTTTAATACCTTATATGAAAATAACAAACAAATAATTTTTTCTTCCGATAAACACCCAAATTTTATACAGGGTTTGGAAGAAAGACTCCAGTCTCGTTTTGCTTCTGGAATGACAGTACAAATAGTGGAACCAGATTATGAATCACGTATTGCAATAATAAAAGCTAAATTCGAATCAACTAATTGTATTATTAAGCCTGAAGTTATAGCTTGTTTGGCAGAATCTTTAAACGGTAATATTCGTGAACTAGAGGGTAGTTTAAATAGTATTGTTTGCCAAACTCAACTTAGAAATAGACCACTAACACTAACCGAAGTAAAATCTCTTATAAAGAACAATATTAGGCCTAAAAAAACTGTTGAAATAAAAGATATTGTTAAAACCGTAGCTGATTATTATAATATTTCTGAAAACAATATTTATGAAAAAACTAGAAAAAAAGAAATAGTACATGCTCGTCAAGTTACAATGTATTTATTAAGAGAGGATTTTAATGTTTCTTATCCTCTTATTGGTCAAAAGTTAGGGAACAGAGATCACACAACTGTTATACACTCACATTTAAAAATTAAAGAAGACTTAAAGACAGATCCATCACTACTACAAGAAGTGGAAAAGATAAGAATAATGTTTAAATAAGAGATGATAAAGATGTGGAAAGATGTTTATTAAGTTAGTCAGAAGATGTGAATAAAAAAATTAAATTTAGAAAAAGAAAAAATATTAACAAAATAAACATAAATTAAATTTAGAAAAAGAAAAAATAAACATTAATTATCAATATATATTACGTAATCCACTTATTCACGCTGTTAATAATATTAATAAATTATTTAATTAAATAATTATATAAATACAATGAAAATAGAATGCCCAATAGATAAAATTAAAAAAGCCCTAATAATGGTGGAAAGAATCACTGGTAAGAATTTAACCTTACCGGTCTTAAGCTCTGTTCTATGGATTGCGAGTCATAAGTCTTTAAAACTTAGAGCAACTAATTTAAATATTGGTATAGAGGTAGAAATACCAGCAAGAGTTGAAAAAGAGGGAGTAGTTGCAATTCGTGGTGATATTTTATCATCATTGTTTTCAATTCTTCAAGGAGATATGATTGTTAAATTTGAGCTAATTAATGGTAACTTACAAGTAAGAACAAATACTAGTTCTATTCTATTAAAAAGCATTCCTTGTGATGATTTTCCAACTATTCCAATAGTTAGTGGTTCAAGTTTTGTCTTACCACTTAAAAAGTTTATAGACGGAATAAAATCTGTTTATTATAGTGCTTCAATTTCAGAAATTAAGCCAGAAATCGGCAGTGTTTATATTTATCCAGAAGATGATATGCTCGTTTTTGTTTCAACCGACTCTTTTCGTTTAGCTGAAAAGAAGGTAAAAATTAAACAAAAATTATCTTTTGAGGGGATACTTATACCATTTAAAAATGTAGTTGAAATGATTAAGGTTTTTGATGGGGTGGAAGATGATGTAAAAATAACTATGCAACAAAATCAAATATCTTTAGCAATAAATAATATATATTTTACTTCAAGAGTAGTAGATGGTAATTTCCCTGATTATAAACAGATAATTCCTAAAAACCCAACAACAAAAACAATTATTTTAAAACAAGACTTTATTTCATCTCTCAAAATATCTAATATTTTTTCTGACAAATTTAATCAAATTGTTTTGACGGTTAAACCTAAAAGTAAAATATTTGAAGTAGAAGCTAAAAATACAGATATTGGAGAGAATACAACAATTATTGCAGGATCTTTAGAGGGGGAAGATGTTTCTGCTAATTTTAATTATAAATATATATTAGATTGTTTCCAGTCCATTTCAGGTGATAGTTTAAGCATTGAACTAAGTGGTAATAATCGTCCCATGGTTATTAGAAGCGTTGGTGATCCGTCATTTATGTATTTAGTTATGCCAATGAATAGATAATATATGGAATTTAATAATTTAAAAAGCTTTTTAGATAAATTTAGAAGAATAATTTTTCAGAAAGAAGAGCTAAAAAAAATAATTACCCAAATTATTTTTGAAGAAACTAATTATCATATAAATGAAGAAGCTATTCTTTTAAAAGATGATTCCATTGTAATAAAAGGATCACCTCTTCTTCGTAATGAAATTTTAATTCACAAAAATCAAATATTAAATAAACTCAAAATTATTGTTTCAGAAAGAAATTTTAATGATATTAAGTAATTAATTGGATATTTTTAGATTAGTGCTAATTTCTCCAACGTTTCCTAAAGTATCAACTCCTACAACCCGAACAGTGTTTGTATTAGATATACCCTTTATATCCTTAGGAACAAAACTCACAGAATAAGGTTCTGTTTTTAATGATGTTAAGTAATTATTATTTATAAAAATATCCACCTTCTTCATTTGGTATACACTTTTAATTTTTACTGAAATATTTATCGTATCGCTATCTTTATATGTTTTGTCATCAATTCCTTCTATTGTTATTTCAGGTTTAGTTTTTTCGGTATGAACACTATCTTCGTAAGTTGGTATTTCATATTCATAATACTGTTTATGTTTGTAACCGTTCAATCCCCACCAAGACAAAACACCATATTCCCAATTTCTGTATTGAAAATCATCTATTCCAGCTCCCTTTTTAGCGTTGAGAATATCATTTTTATTAAGCCAATATAAAATGGTATGGACATTAGTTATTGAAATTTCTTTTTGATACTCTTCGGGAGTGTATTCGGTTGCTAAGCCACCAGAGGCAGTATCAATTTTTATAGTTTCTCCTCCTTGCCAAAATCCTCTTAAAATAGGGGGTATTGAATTATCTGTTGCCAAAGGTTCCTCAAATGATTCAATTGGTAGATTTTTTAATGCCTCAGTCATTACAGCATTCCAGATTGGCCCAGCAAGAGCTGACCCACCTTTTTTCATTGATTGGTTATCATTATTACCAACCCAAACCCCTACCGCAATAGATGGTGTATACCCGATAGTCCAAGCATCTTTATTATCATTTGTCGTTCCTGTTTTTGCCGCAACCTCTCTACCAGGTATATTTAGAACAGAATTAGCTCCAAAAGTTGGGGTTCTTGCTTCATTATCAGATAAGATACTTGATAATATTCTAGCACTATCAGGGCTTATTATTTGTTGAGGATTACTACTATATTCTTCTAATTTATTTCCACTACTATCTTCAACAGAAAGGATTGGTTGATAGGTATTTCTTATACCATCATTTGCAAAAACACTGTACACAGAAGTCATATCTAATAAATTAACTTCTCCTCCTCCAATAACTAACGATAGCCCATACTGATTCGGATCATTTTTAAGTGTAGTAATTCCTAAATTACGCGCCATTTTTATAGTATCTGATATTCCAACCAAATATAATAATTTAACAGCCACAATGTTTATAGATTGAGCTAATGCATTTCTTAGGGTCATTGGACCACGAAAGTCATTGTCATAATTGTCAGGAGTATAACAAGTATCTTTGGTGTCTAAACCATCTGGATTACAAGATGAATTGAACTCTGTTCTGACATCAAAGAGGGTTGTTTGGTCAGTATATCCTTTCTCAAAAGCCAAAGCGTAAACTATTGGTTTGAATGATGAACCGGGCTGTCTAGAAGCAGTCGCAACATTAAAATTTCCATCAATATTAGTTGTATCAAAATAATCTCGTGAACCAACCATAGTAAGAATTTGTCCTGTTTTAGGGTCAATGACAACTATCGCAGTATTATTACCTCCCCATTTCTCTTCATTTTCTTTTGCTTTTTCAAGAGCAATTTCTTCTGCCTTTTTTTGTAGATTGTAATCAAGAGTAGTTATAACTTTTAAACCTCCTTCTTCAACTGTATCTTCACCATATTTATTTTCTAAATAATCTTTTACAAAAAAGACAAAATGTGGAGCAGCAATATTAACGGGCTGTTTAGCAAGAAATTCCACTTCCTCGTTTTTTGCTTGATTATATTGTTCTTCTGTAATGAAATTAAGACTAAGCATTCTACCTAGAACTAAATTTTTTCTCTCAATTAATTTATCTTTATGACTACCATAAGGAGAATAATAAGTTGGACCATTAGGAATAGCAGCTAGATATGCAGCTTGAGCTAAAGTTAGATTTATTGGTTCTTTGCCAAAAAATGCTTTTGATGCTTCTTCTATACCATATATATCTCCACCATAAGGTGCTTCGTTTAAATAAAGAGCTAAAATATCTTCTTTCCCCATAGCCTTTTCAAGCTTAATAGCTAAAATCCACTCTTTTATTTTACGAGAAATTGAAACCTCAGAAGTAAGCATTGTATTTTTAATAAGTTGTTGAGTTATCGTTGAACCACCTTGAACTTTTTTACCTGTAAGTTTAGCCCAAATAGTTGCTCTTATAATTGAAGTTATGCGAATACCTTTATGATTATAAAAATCAGAATCTTCTATTGCCACGGTTGCATTTAAAATATTCGTACCCATTTGTTCATATGGAATGACTGTTCTTTTGATATTTTGATGAATATCATAAAGCAGTATTTCTCCCGTTCGGTCATATATTTTTGTTGAATTTTGTATTTTCCTTTCAGCAAAAGATTTGAAATCTGGAAGTTTTAAAGTACTAACCCAAATAGTAAAAATACCAACTAATATAAAACCAAGGCTTAAAATAAACCAAACTAACCATCTAAAAGAAATCTTTTTTCTGGGTCTTTTACTATATTTTACATGCTTCATAATAGATATATAATACCACATAATATTCTTAAAAATACATAAATATGGTAAAGTATAAGTGTATGAGAAACATTATTGTGGATGAAAACAAAATAAATGAAATTTTAAATAGAAGTATTTCTGAAATTTTACCCTCAAAAGAAGAGTTTAAAAAACTATTAGTTTCTGGTAAAAAAATAAGATTTTATATAGGGACAGATCCAACAGGTACATCTTTGCATATAGGACATGCGACAAACTATATGATATTAGAAAGATTAAGAAAATTAGGTCATGAAGCCATATTTCTTATTGGTGATTTTACTGCGATGATTGGAGATCCTACAGATAAAAATGCTACCCGTAAACAATTATCAAGAAAAGAAATTAAAAATAATATTAAAACATGGCTAAAACAGATATCTCCAATTGTTAACCTTAAAGATAATAAGAATCCTGTAAAAATTCTTTTTAATTACAAATGGCTTTCAAAATTAAAATTTGAAGACATTATAAACATATCTTCAAATTTTACAGTTCAGCATATGCTCGAAAGAGATATGTTTGAAAAAAGATTAAAAGAAAATAAACCAATTTATGTACATGAATTCTTTTATCCTTTAATGCAAGGGTATGACAGTGTTGCAATGAATGTTGATATGGAGATTTGTGGAGATGATCAAAAATTTAATTCTTTAATTGGTAGAACTTTACAAAAGAGAATTAATAATAAAGAAAAATTTATACTTATTACAACACTTCTTGAAAATCCAATAACTAAAGAAAAAATGATGTCTAAAAGTTTAGGAACTGGTGTATTTTTAGATGAATCAAAAGACGAAATGTTTGGGGAAATTATGTCTCAAGCCGATGAAAATATACCTCAATTGTTTATAGATTGTACCTATTTAAGTATGGATGAAATTGAAAAAATAAAATCAAATCTTAATAATAAAATATCTAATCCTAAAGATATTAAGCTTAAATTAGCTTATGAAATTGTAAAAATATATCACGGAGAAAAAGAATCAAAGATAGCTCAAGAAAATTGGGAAAAGACTTTTTCTAAAAAAGAAATTCCAGAAGATATATTAACTATACAATCAAACAACGATGAATTGCTAGTAGATATTTTATTAGAGAATAAATTGATTTCTTCAAAAGGAGAATTTAGAAGATTGGTAGGTGAAGGGGCGGTGACAGAGATGAATAATAATGAAAAGGTTTCTTTTGATAGTAAGGTTTTAAATACAACTTACCGTATAGGCAAGAGAAGATTCTGTAAAATAGAAATTAAATAAAATTAAAACCCTCATATGAGGGTTTTAATTTTATTCTTTGCCATCGTCACTGAAATTATCGTCTGAGGAATCATCATCTGACCAATCGTCGTTTGCAAAATCATCTTCCGTTGGATCATCCGAAGAATCATCAAAGTTTTTATCAAACTCTTCCTCTTCCTCATTCCCGTAATCTTTTATTTCATCATCAGTATAACTCATATTAAATAAGTTAAGATTTATATTTATAATGAATATTTGTATCAAAATATTAAGTTCTTTGCAATATCAAATCGCCTGTGGATAATTACTTGTTTTATTTTTGTAAAAACCCTTTAAAATCAAGCTTTTCACAGGCTAAGCAAGTAAGGCCAACAGCAATTGCGTCTATCTCATCATCTGAGCTCGTGTGCTTTTTCATTTTTATAAGTTTAGGAATTATAGACATAACCATTTGTTTATCTGCTTTACCATAACCAGTAACGGCTAATTTAATCTGTGGCGGAGTATATTCATAAATTTTTAAATTATTTTTTGTGGCTATATATATAATTACACCTCGAACCTCTGAAACCCCCATTACTGTTTTTTGATTAGTAGTTAAATATAATTTTTCAATTGCCAAAATTTCTGGCTTATAATTTTTGATTACTTCTTCAATTTTTTCACCAATTATTTTAATTCGCTCGTTGAGTTTTAATTTAGCTGATGTTTTAAAACAATCAGAATAAACTAGAAATTCTTTTTCATTAGAGTTTTTTTCTAATATAGATATTCCTAGTCTTTCAAAGCCAGGATCAATAGATAATATTTTCATAACTATTTTTTATCTAAATCATAACCTAAATGCTCATATCCTTTTGGAGTTACAACTCTTCCGCGATTAGTTCTTTCAAGTAACCCAAGTTGAATTAAATATGGCTCTATTACTTCTTCTATTGTTCCTTCTTCCTCGGAAGTTGCCGCAGCAATTGTTTTAAGCCCTACTGGACCACCATTGAACTTACTGATAATAATATCTAATATTTTTCTATCAGAAGCATTTAAACCTAATTCATCTATCTCAAGTAAAGCCAGAGCTTTTTTTACAGTCTCTTTGGTTAATGGAATTTTTATTACCTGAGCATAGTCGCGACAACGTTTAAGTAGATAATTTGCTGTACGTGGAGTAAATCTTGCTCTTTTTGCAATTTCTTCTAAAGCGTCATTATCTAATTCAACTCCAAGTATCTTTGCTGAACGTGAAATAATTTTTTTGATTTCTTCGTTATTATAAAATTCTAGTCTAAAAACTCCTCCAGAAAATCTAGAACGAAGAGGTGAAGAAAGAAGTGAAATACGAGTAGTTGCAGCAATAAGAGTAAAAGGTGGAAGCTCTAGTTGGATTGTTCTAGCAGATGGTCCTTTACCAATTATAATATCAAGTACCCCAGACTCCATTGCAGGGTAGAGTATTTCTTCAACCATTTTATTGAGTCTATGAATTTCATCAATAAAAACAATATCTCCAGCTGAAAGGTTTGTAAGAATTGATGCTAAGTCACCGACTTTTTCAATAGCAGGGCCAGAAGTTATTTTTATTTGTCTTCCGGTCTCTTTAGCTATTAGATGAGCTAGGGTTGTTTTTCCAAGACCTGGAGGCCCATAAAATAAGATATGTTCAGCTGGATGAGAACGTTCTTCAGCAGCTCTAAGTAATATTTTTAAATTAGCCTTTATATTTTCTTGTCCAATATAATCTTCCCAGCTTATTGGTCGAAGTGTTTGATCTAGGAACCCCTCTTCTTTAATTGTTTTAGTAGTACTTGACATTTGTTTTTAAGTATGATATACTCTTCCCGTAATTGAAGATGTACATTTTTATTATAACATTTTAGAGAAGATGATATAAATCTCTAAGCAATCAGCTACGTGCTCTATATTCTTGCGTAGGACGTCCTGGTGCCTCTGGCTTACTGGAACTATCCTGTAATTTAATATTACTTTTTAGACTATATGTCTATAAAGGATTGTTTAGAGATTTATGTTTTCTTCTAAAAATTAAAACCCTCATTAATGAGGGTTTTAATTTTACTCTTCATTTAAATCCACAACACTTCTTACTTCTTCTAGAGAGGTAACTCCTTGTAATACTTTTGCTATACCGTCTTCTCTCATACTTAACGTGCCTTGTTTATTCTCTACCACTCTTATTTCTCTTTCACTTGGATTTTCTATTACTAATTTCTCAATCTGAGCATCTCTTTTGACCGCTTCAAATATTCCCATTCTACCTTTATATCCAGTATTATTACATTTGTCACACCCAATAGGTTCGTATATTCTTGTAATATTGTCTACATCTATATTATAACCAGAAAAATCCTTCTTATTTGATTTAGCAGTTGCAATAATGTTTTTTATAATCTCTTTTTCTTCGTTGGTTGGTATTTTTTCTTTTTTACATTCATTACAAAGTTTTCGAACTAGACGTTGTCCAATAGATAAAGAAAGAGCAGAGACTAAAATTTTAGGATTTACATCAAGATCAATTAAACGTGGAATAACTCCAGCAGCATTGTTAGTATGTAATGTTGAAAAAACTAAGTGCCCAGTAAGAGAAGCTTCTACCGCTGTTTTTGCTGTTTCTGCATCACGGATTTCTCCCACCATTATTACATCAGGGTCTTGACGTAGGGCAGAACGTAACCCCGACAAGAATGTATACCCCTTTTCGTCATCAGTTTGGGTCTGAGAAATACCATCTAGGTGATATTCAATTGGATCTTCTATTGTAATGATTTTTATTTCTTCTGAATATATTCTTTGTAAGAAAGAATAAAGAGTTGTTGTTTTACCAGACCCAGTTGGACCAGTAAGAAGAATAAGACCATTTGGTTTATTTATTTCATCCATAAATACTTTGAATAGATTTGGTTCAATACCTAAGTCTTCAATCTTAACCCTAATAGAATTTGGATTAAGTATTCTAAGGACGATAGACTCCCCATAAGCTCCTGGCATTACTGATACACGAAGATTTATCTCATCTTTATCAAGGAAGATACTAAACCTTCCATCTTGTGCAATTGAGTCTGTTGTTATCTTTAATCCAGAAATTAATTTAATTCTAGAATTTATAAATTTATGAATTTCAGGTGGAATTTCCATAAGTTCATGTAAAACTCCATCTAGTCTTAAACGAACTCTCACAGTTTTTTCTTCTGGTTCAAAGTGTATATCTGAAGCATTAATAGCAATTGCTCCAGCTAGAATAACTTCAAGAATACGCGAAGTTGTATGAATTTTGTCTTCTTCTGCTTTTGTTGCCTCACTACGGATATCATCTATATTCTTGATTCTCGCCATTATTTCTTTTAGAGCATCACCAGAAACACTAACAACTCCAGCTTCAGATTTAGAAGAATATGATAATTCTTTATATCTATCCCAAACTTTTTCTAGGCTTCTCATTGAAGCCATATAGAAATGTGGAATATAGCCACGATCCGAAAAATATTTTGTAAGCTTTTCTAATTTATCTGGTTGTGGGGATCGAACTGCAACATGTAGATTTTTACCAGTTACCTTAAAAGGTGCAATCTCTTCTTCTCTTGCTTCTTTTTCTGAAATTGAACGAAGTGCATCATTTTCAATAATTACAGCAAGTAAATTAATAGGAGGAATACCATATTTTGGTTCAGCAAGTTGCTGTATAAGAGCTTCCTCTTCTTCTTTTTTTAAATCTTCAAGATTTTTTTCTTCCTTATTATCGTTAAATATTAATGTCATAAGCCTATTATAGCGTATAAATAAAGGAAAAAATAGGGAAAATACCTCTTGACATTTCTTGTCAAATATGCTATCATCTATTTGAATCTAAGATTTCTAGTATTGTTGTAATTTCTTCTAAAATTGTGACTTTTTGGGGGTTATTACAACAATACTAAAGCTTAGAAAATGAAAAAAAATTTATTTTGGGTAATGATCATGATAATGATCACCCCTGTTTTTTGCCAAGAAGAAATTGGGACTCCTCGTTATGATGGGTTCCAAAATGTTACCAAGGGGGCTCTTTGGAACAAAAGACCCGAGGCCAAAATTATTTATGAAGGAGGAAATCCTTCTGGCTATACAGTTTTTGTTCTGAAGAAAGATTACTATGTTCGGTTTGTTGATAATGAGCATAACAATCTTGATCGCAATTATATTATCTTTCCAGCTGGAGAGAAAATCTATCGTTGCGATAGTACCAAGAAATACTATGCTGCTAAATGTGGAAATCAGATCGAATATATAAAACCAGTTGTTGTAACAAACATAGGAAATAATAATTCATCTGACAATAATTTAAACCAAAGCCAAAGTGGCAATGGTAACAAAAACAGCAATGGTAACAATAATGGTGGAAATAATGGAAATACTAACACTTCGCCCAACAGCGAAACTGAAAATACCAATAACTCCGCCACGGTTCTTGTCGTGAGAAAGATTTATTATGACGGTTCCCCAATACCTTATTACAACAGTTATGGATATAGGTATGGGTACAGACATGCCTATTATAGATCCAACAACAGGCCACATTTTATGAGGCCTGACCCAATTCGTTATTCGTCTCCTGTTAGAAATTTTGGGAGAAGAAGATAATCTGGTGGGGTGAAAAACTTTCACGGAAATGAAAGCCACCCCTACCTCTTTAAGTCTTTAATCATTTTGATTGAAGGTTTAAAGTTGTAAATTAATTTAAAAGTTTTAATTTAATAGAATAAAAATATGAAAAATTTTATCAAAAAAATAATAATTGGAGCATTCGCATTTGTTACTATTTTTGTTGCGCAAAGTGCTTATGCTTCTATCAGTTACTATACTTATTATAATGGTTCTGGTAGTTATTCCTCTTCTTGTAGAATTTCTAGTTTTTCTGCTAGTGATACTTCTATAGACGAAGGTGATTCAACTAAATTAACTTGGAATACTAGTCGTTGTGATTATGTAACTATTTCTAATATTGGTGATGTTGATGATGATGGGAGCAAAAGAGTTTATCCTGATGAGAGTACAACTTATACTCTAAGGGCTTATGATGATAATGGTTATTATGTTAGTCGATCAATCAGAATTTATGTTGATGAAGATAATGATCTCTGCTACATAGATAGTTTTTCTGCTAGTGATACTTCTATAGACGAAGGTGATTCTGTAACTCTTAAATGGAGAACCACAAATTGTGATAATGTTATTATTTCTTATATTGGTAATGTTGATGATGACGGTAGTGAAAAGGTTTATCTGGATGAAACAACCACATATATCTTAAGAGCTTATGGAGATGATAATAGTAAGTCAAAATCAATCAGAATTTATGTTGTTGTTGATGATGATTCCACAAGTTATTACTCTTATAATGATGATATTGTAACAACCGTTGCTACTAATATTTCAGAGACAACAGCCCAAGTAAATGGACTTGTTACAAATTCTAGTTATGAAACCGCAGATGTTTACTTTAGATATGGAACAACTATAAACCTTGAGCAAAAAACTTCTTCCACAACAGTTAAAGGAGATGCTACATTTAGCTCATATTTATCGGGATTAACTCCTAATACAGTTTATTATTTCCAAGCAGTTTCTTCTGACCCCGATGGCTTATCAAAAGGAGCAATAGAAGTCTTTAAAACAAGTTCAACAACTTCATCTAGCAGTTCAAGCAGTAGCAAAAGTAGTAGTACAACAATAAAAAAGACAACTACCTATCAAGGAACAACAGTTACAGGGTCAGAATCTCCAGTTGTTTTAACAATAGAAAATCACTATAAAGAAATAAGTGAAGGTGATACTGTTGAATATACAATTTATTATCAAAATATTGGAAGTTATGAATTAACTGATCCTATGATTCAAGTTTATATTCCAGATGGAATGGAAGTAACTAATGTCTCTGACGGTTCATATTCGGAGAGTGATAATACAGTTTATATTTCACTTGATGATATAGCGAAAAACGATGAAGGCACAATATATATTCAAGCCAAAGTTGAAAAGGTAGATTCTGATTTATCTCAAATAGTTACAACTGCCATTATTATTTATACAAATAATAAAGGAGCACAAGAAAATGCTATGGCTTATGCCCTTAACACCCCAGGAGAAGGAAGTAACTCATCATTAAGTGCAGCAGCTTTCTTTGGTAATATATTTGGTGATTCAACTCTAATAGGATGGTTATTCTTCATTATAATTGTCTTACTCTTGATAATAATTTCAAGATCAATACGCAATAAGAAATTAACAGATAAATAATTAAACACACCCCGATTTAACTCGGGGTGTGTTATTATATATAGACTATGGAAAGAGAATTTAATTTAGAAGAATTACCCCAAATTGTTGAAAAGGTTTTTAAAAAGATAAATGAAGTTAGTAGCGGTAAAGCCACAGTGCTCACTTTATCTGGAGAACTTGGAGCAGGTAAAACTAGATTTACCCAAGAATTTGGGAAGATGCTTGGAATTAAAGAAAAAATAATTTCTCCGACTTTTGTTATTATGAAAATCTATAAAATTAATTCCAGAGCAAAAACTCGTTTTAAAAAGTTAGTACATATTGATGCTTATAGATTAGACTCGTCAAACGAGCTAAAAACTCTTGATTGGACTGATTTGATAGAAGATAAAAATAATCTAATTATTGTTGAATGGCCAGAGAGAGTAAAAAAATGTTTAGAAAATATCCCTATATATTCTATTGAACTAGAACATATAGATGATAACAAAAGAAATTTTAAATTTTTGGTATAATTAATACGTGACCAAAAAAGAAACAAAAAAGAAAAAATTAATACTTCTAGATTCTCATGCAATAATTCATCGAGCTTACCATGCCTTACCAGAGTTTATGAATTCTCATGGAGAGCCAACAGGGGCTCTTTATGGATTAGCAACGATGCTTTTTAAAATTATTACTGAATTATCACCAGATTATATTATTGCCTGTTTTGATTTACCCAAGAAAACCTTCCGTCATGAAGCCTACGAAAACTACAAGGGAACAAGAGCTAAAACTGACGAAGCATTAATTATTCAGCTTGCTCGTGCACGTGATTTCTTTAGGGCTTTATCTATCCCAATGTATGAATGTGAGGGTTTTGAGGCTGATGATTTACTTGGAACTATAACTAAACAATTAGAAAAAAATAAAAAAGATTTAGATATTATAATTGCCTCTGGGGATATGGACACTCTTCAACTTGTCCAAGATGATTGGGTTCAAGTTTATACTCTCAAAAAAGGTATAAATGACACTATTTTATATAATGAGAAAAAAGTATTTGAAAGATTTTCTTTCAAACCAGAATTGCTTCCAGACTATAAAGGATTAAGAGGTGATCCGTCTGATAATATTATTGGGATAAAAGGGATTGGTGACAAAACGGCAGAGATATTAGTTTCTAATTATGGGACCATTGAAAATATTTATAAAAATTTAGATAAAAATGAAGATAATTTCAGAAAACTGGGTTTAACCAATAGAGTTGTTAATCTTTTAAAAGAAGGTAAAGAAGAAGCTCTTTTTTCTAAAACTCTAGCAACAATTAGACTTGATGCTCCTATAAAATTTGAATTATCCAAAAAGTCTTGGAGAGATGAAGTTAATAAGGATTCAGTTCTAGAATTTTTCAGAGTTCTTGAATTTAAAAGTTTACAAAATAGATTTCTAAATCTTATAGGGGATAAAAAAGTAGAAAATATAAAAAAAGAGATAAGATTAGAAGGTAATATAGATAAGCTAGATTTATCTAAAGCCAAGATAGCCCTCTGGCTTTTAGATTCTGAAAAGACAAATCCAACTATAGATGATGTCACCAACTATAAAAATCAAAAGTCTTTTGATAGGGCTTTTAAGATTTTAGAAGAAGATATTAAGAAAGAAAATCTTAATTATGTTTATGAAAATATAGAATTACCAATTATTCCAATAATAGAACAAATGGAGCAAAATGGTGTTTTAATTGATAAAAAATGTCTTTTACAAATTTCAAATGAGTATCATTTAGAACTTAGTAAATTAGAAAAAGAAATTTGGCAACAATCCGGAATTGAATTTAATATAAATTCTCCTAAACAAATAAGCGAGATTCTTTTTGGAAGACTTAATTTATCAACCAAAGGAATAAAAAAAAGTGCAAGTGGAGCTTTTTCTACGCGCGAAAGTGAGCTTGAAAAGCTTCGTGAAAGTCATCCAGTTATTGAAAATATTTTGAGATATAGAGAATATCAAAAGTTACTCGGGACTTATATTGATGCGATTCCTCCGTTAGTTAGCAGTGATGGTCGCCTTCATGCTAATTTTATTCAAACTGGAACTACCACAGGAAGATTTGCTTCTAACAACCCTAATTTACAAAATATTCCTGTTAGATCGGAATTAGGGAAAAATATCCGTGATGCCTTTATTGCCCAAGATGGTTATGTCTTAGCTTCTTTTGATTATTCGCAGATAGAACTTCGTATTGCTGCTTTAATGTCTCAAGATTCCTATTTTATTAATTCTTTTAAAGAAGGTAAAGATATTCATTTAGCAGTTGCGATGAAAGTTTTTAATGTAAAAGAAGACGAAGTAACTCCAACAATGAGAAGGCGGGCTAAGGTTATAAATTTTGGAATACTTTATGGAATGGGGATAAATGCCCTTAAACAGAATCTTGGAACTGATAGAAAAGAAGCTCAAGAATTTTATAATAATTATTTTGAACAGTTTCCAACAATTGCTGACTATTTAGAAAGTATTAAAAATTTTGCTAAAGCACATGGTTACACGCAAACACTATTTGGGCGTAGAAGATATTTTCCTGGTATTAGATCAAAAATTCCATATATCCGAGCAATGGAAGAAAGAATGGCTACAAATGCTCCTATTCAAGGAACAGCAACCGCTGATATTATAAAAATTGGAATGAATAAAGTAAATAAGGCCTTAAAACAGCATGGATTATCAAATGATGTTAATTTAATACTTCAAGTTCATGATGAACTTATTTATGAAATTAAAAAAGACAAAATAAATGACTGTTTAACCATAATTAAAGAAGCTATGGAAAATGTAATTCCAGATGAATTTATAAGGGATAAAGAAAGAGTTCCCCTTCAAGTTTCCTCCTCATATGGGGTTAATTGGGGTGAATTGTAAGATAGTGCATTATATTATTTAAGGTGGTAAAATTAAAATATGACTCATTTATTTCATAAGCCGGAAAAGATTGATTATGAGAAAAGGGGAATGGTTCATTTCATTCTCTTTCATTCTTACTTAATTTTTTTTATTGCTATTGTTTTAGGTGTTATTCTTGATACTTTTCTAAAAGATAAAATGTTCTCTGGTAATATATATTCATATATTGGTTTTACTATGGTTATGATTGGTTCAATTATTATATATTGGGCACAGAAGACATCTTCAAACTATAAGCAAAAAACTAAAAAAAATGAGTCAATGTCTCAATTTGAATTTGGTCCATATAAATATCTTCGCCATCCCACCCATCTTGGACTTCTTATAATGACTTTTGGGTTTAGTTTAATGATTAATTCTTTCTTTGGAATAATTCTAGTCATTCTCGCATATATTTATACTAGACTTTTTTCTATTAAAAAACAGGAAAAAATTTTAGAGAAAAAGCATGGAGAAATTTATTCCAGCTATAAAAAGAAGGTTAAAGATTGGATATGATATATATACTTTCTGGTAATGATACTAAAAAGAAAAAAAATTATTTAAAAAAATTATCTAAAAATAATTTTCTCTTTTTAGATATAAAAAATGAGTTAAATAAGAAAGAGCTTTTAAATCAAGCGCAAAGTATTTCTCTTTTTGGAGAAACGACTATTACGGTTTTAGATAATTTGCTATCTGACAGGAAAATAGATTTATCAAATGAAGATTTAAATTTAATAAAAGAGTCCAAAAATATATTTGTTTTTTTGGAAGACAAATTATTAATATCAGATATAAAAAAATATAAGAAATATGCAATAATTGAAGATTTTAAGCTCATAGAACCAAAACAAATTCCCAAAATAAATATTTTCAGTATTGCTGATTCATTTTCTCATAAGGATAAAATAGGAACTTGGATATTGTATAGACAGGCAATTTCTTTAGGTACTTCTCCAGAAGAAGTTTGTGGAATCATCTTTTGGAAAGTAAAAAGTATGATATTGAATAATAATAAAATTTTTTCCCAATCAGAATTGAAAAGGATATCTAGCAAACTTACTTCCATATATCATAGATCTCATAGTGGAGAACTGGACTTTACTATTGCTCTTGAAGAATTAATTCTTTCTTCATTAAACAAAAAAAGGGCTTAGGAGTCAGCCTTCAAAAAAATTTAAAGAATGGCTCCTAAGCCCTTTGACTAATAATGGAAATCCTACTAATAATAATGTAAGAATTCCTTATAATGAACTATTTTTGTATTACGGTCTATCCTTAATTTAGAAACCTTTTTACATAAGGTGAATGTTGGAAGACTCTAATTACAAATAACTCGTTTGACTATATTTTATCTCTAGTTAGTTAAATAAGCAAAATTAAAACTGTGGATAAACAAGGGATGTTGATAAATACGTATTCTAATCAATAGCTTTGCATCACTTTGTTAATTAATTGACTTGGCGTTTTGAAATCAATTCCCATGTGAAGCCTTTCATAATTGTAGTATCTCAGATATTTCTTTAAGGCACAATTGATGATATTAACATCATGAGGTAATTTATCTAAACATTCTTCCTGAACTGTCCTGTTAAATCTCTCAACATGTGAATTATCATTTGGTTTACCGATTCTTGTATATCTATGACTCTTCTTAATTTGAGTTACAAACCAGCTTCCAAATTCAGGTCCATGATCACTTTGTAGCATGTTGAATTTAAAACCTGAATTCTTTTCCGCTTCTTTAACAAAGGTAATCATCATATTACTATTCATCCTTCCGTAACATTTAGCATATACCCATCTAGAATACACATCAATCAATACAAATACATAGATTCTCTTCTTCTCACTAACCATGAGATGAATAGTATCAATCTCTACTAAAACACCTTGTTTAAGGGGATATGGACGATCTACATGAGGATGATATCTCTTCCATGGACTTCTCTTCTTTAACAATCCTGTTCTATCTAAAGTTCATTTAACTGAAGACAAAGAAACCTTGATCCCTTCATTCAATAATTCTTGATGAACAACTTCAGCACATCTTTTGTTTTTAATTCTCTGATGGAATATCTTCCAGACTAATTCATTACTTAATTGTTTTGGATGATGTTTTGGTTTAGATGAAAGAGTTGGTATTGGATGATGTCCATATATTATTGATTTCTTAACCCAGCGAGTAATCGTACTTTGATTAAAACCGAAATGTCTAGCTACTTTTCTTGTAGACCAACCCCTACGAACAAGGTCGCTAGCATCTCTTCTAATCCTTGGCATGTTTTTGTTTGTTGTGTATGACATATTTATATATTAAACCCTGAAGTGATGCGAAGCTATTGAACCATTACGT
>Ga0153915_10000635_pt1 | contig 32438 bp, 29 predicted proteins | sample Opewatmetagenome_2_FD_107003 | JGI IMG/M metagenome (GOLD analysis project Ga0153915, IMG submission 107003) | Freshwater wetland microbial communities from Ohio, USA - Open water 3 Core 3 Depth 3 metaG | ecosystem: Environmental > Aquatic > Freshwater > Wetlands | place: USA: Ohio, Lake Erie... | reverse complement strand
GATGAACACAAGGCAACCCGGGGAGCCGCCGGTCTTTTTGACATCTGCCACATGGGGGAAATTGAAGTTAATGGTCCGCAGGCGCTTGATCTTTTACAACTGGTTTTAACCAGAAATCTGGCAGATCAAACCATAGGGCAGGTTAAATTATCAGCTCTGCTTAATGAAGAAGGCGGTGTTATTGATGATTTAACCGTATATAAAATGGATGAGAATTCCTACATGCTGGTAACTAATGCCACGCCCAGGGAACGGGACTGGCAATGGATAAAATCGATTCAACAGTCTAAAAAATTTGATTGCGATTTAAAAGATATCAGCGATAATACGGGTAAACTGGATTTGCAGGGGCCGCGCTCTGAAGAAATTCTACAGAAACTCACAGAGGCTGATCTGAAAACCATGCGTTTTTATCATTTTTGCGAATCTCATGTGGGAGGATTTCCGGCAATTATTTCCCGCAGCGGCTATACCGGAGAAGATGGTTTTGAAATTTATGCCGCGGGCAATGTTATCGGAGAGATCTGGGACAAACTTATGGCATCGGTAGTTACTTCCGGTTTGAAACCTGTGGGATTGGGCGCGCGCGACACGTTGCGTCTGGAAGGCGGCATGATGCTCAACGGTCAGGATATGGATGAATCGGTAAGTCCTATGGAAGTGCCGTATAGCTGGATTGTTGACGCACATAAGGAGTTTGTCGGTTCTGTCGCGCTCAGAGCAAAACAAAATTCCGGAATTAAAAAGAAACTGGTGGGATTGGAGATGACCGGACGCGGTATAGCCCGCCATGGCTACAAAGTTTTTCATAAAGGGCAGGAAATCGGCATTGTGACTTCCGGAACATTCTCGCCCACATTAAACAAAGCAATAGGTTTGGCGTTCATAGATGTTGATTGCAGCGCACCGGAGACGGAAATAGAAGTTGCCATTCGTGATATGATAATTCCGGCAAAAATCGTCAAACTACCTTTTTATAAACGGTCAAAATAATATTAAGGAGGGGGGACATTATGTCCAAGAAAAATCCGCAGGACAGACTATATTCTACCGATCATGAATGGGTAAAAAACAATGGTGATGGAACAATAATCGTCGGCATTACTGATTACGCTCAGGAAATGCTTACGGATATTGTTTTTGTTGACTTGCCGGAAATCGGAAGAAAAGTTGTCAAAAAGGCTACGGTTGCTGTTGTCGAATCGGTAAAGTCTGTATCCGATATTTATTCTCCTGTAAGTGGCGAGGTCATTGATGTGAATACAACGCTGGAAGAAACACCGGAACTGATCAATCAGGATGCTTTTGGCGAGGGCTGGATTGTGAAAATGCGCCTCTCTGATGAAAGTGAACTGGGGATGCTGCTCAGTGCTGATGGTTATGAAGAAATGTTGAAAGAGGAAAAGAGTTAAAGATGGATTACTGCCCACATACCGCCGATGATATTGCGCAAATGCAGTCCGTCATTGGTATCTCAAGTCTTGATGAACTTTTTGCAGATATCCCGGAAAAATTCAGATTAAAACAAATACCGGATATTCCCGCCGCCATATCCGAGCAGGAAACCGTCTCCATTATGGGTGATATTGCCGGAAAGAATAAACTGCCGCAATTTACTTTGACGGGAGCCGGAGCTTATCATCATTTTATTCCTGCTGTTGTCGGGCACATTACGGGACGCGCGGAATTCTATACCGCTTATACTCCTTATCAGTCCGAGATTAGCCAGGGAATGCTTCAGGCTATCTATGAGTACCAGACCATGATTGCCCATCTTACGGGAACAGAAATAGCCAATGCTTCCATGTATGACGGCGCTTCAGCGATGGCCGAGGCCGCGGTTCTTTGCGCCAAAATGTCCAGCAGGACTAAAATTATCGTTGCCCGGTCGGTGCATCCCGAATACAGAAAGGTTTTGCAGACGTATTCGTGGGCAAATGGCTATACGGTTGTTGAACTGCCGTACGCACCGTCAGGCCAGGTTGATTTAAATGTTTTGCAGACTCAGCTTGATGATCAGGTTGCCGCAGTGCTTATGCAAAGCCCGAATTTTTTCGGCGCAATTGAAGATATTGCGCAGGTTGCGGACGCCGTTCATAAAAAAGGAGCATTGCTTGTTGCCGGTTTTACCGACGGCACTTCTCTGGGAATTCTACAGCCGGCGGGAGTTGCGGGCGCTGATTTTGTCGTAGGCGAGGGACAGAGTTTCGGCAATCCGCTCAATTACGGCGGACCTTATCTTGGCATCTTTGCCGCTCGGGAAAAATTTATGCGCCGGATACCGGGGAGACTTGTCGGCGCGACAGTGGATAAAGACGGTCGGCGCGGATTTGTGCTGACTTTGCAGACCCGCGAACAGCATATACGCAGGGAGAAAGCGACTTCCAATATTTGTTCCAATGAAGCTCTCTGCGCGCTTGCCGCCGGTGTGTATCTTGCCGCGTTGGGTAAAAATTTGAAGCGGCTTGCGGAGTTGAATATTTACAAAACGCAATATCTGAAAAATAAACTCCTGGGGCTTGCAGGCTGGAAAGAGGTGTTTTCCGCGCCTGTTTATAACGAATTTGTTTTGAACTGTCCCGGTGTAAAGAAAATAAACGAAAAATTGAAAAATGAGGGAATCACAGGCGGTTATGAATTGCAAAAGGATTATCCGGAACTGGAAAATTCTCTGCTCTTTTGTGCCACGGAAATGATTTCCAAAGAGAATATAGATAAAGTCATCGCAATATTGAAGTGACAAAGAGGTCATTTATGCAATTAATATTTGAGATAAGCAGGCCGGGACGATGCTCTGCGGATATTCCTGTAAGCGATGTACCCGCTGTTAATATCGAAGATGAAATAAGCAATAAATATCTGCGCAATGAGCTTGATTTGCCGGAAGTTGCCGAGATTGATTTAATCCGGCACTACACGAATTTATCGCGGCGTAATTTCGGCGTTGATCTGGGATTTTATCCTCTGGGTTCCTGCACCATGAAATACAATCCCAAGGTTAACGAGAATGTAGCGGCACTTCCCGGCTTTACCGGATTGCATCCTTATGCCGATACTGAATACGCTCAGGGTAATTTGCAATTAATCTATGAAATGCAAAAATATTTGTGCGGTATTTTCGGCATGGAGGAATTTACCATACAGCCGGCGGCGGGTGCGCATGGCGAACTTACCGGCGTCATGATGATAAAAAAATATTTTGAAAAAAAAGGCCGGAAGCGCCGCGTTATTCTGATACCTGACGCCGCTCACGGAACAAATCCGGCATCCAGCGCGCTTTGCGGATTTGAAGTCGTGGAACTTCGTTCCAACACGGAGGGCGGAGTTGATATCGAACATCTCCAATCGTTGATGACGGAGGATGTAGCCGCTTTGATGCTTACTAATCCCAACACGCTGGGACTGTTTGAACGTAATATAGAAAAGGTGGCAGCCATCGTTCATGAAAAAGGCGGCCTGCTATACGGCGACGGCGCCAATGCCAACGCTTTTATGGGCAAAACCAGACCGGGCGATCTGGGCTTCGATGTTATTCAACTAAATCTGCATAAAACTTTTTCGACTCCGCACGGCGGCGGCGGACCGGGCAGCGGTCCTGTAGGTGTGGGTAAAGCGCTTGTTGATTTTTTGCCGGTGCCTAGAGTTGTTAAAACAGATGATAAATATGACTGGTCGGAAAATTTCCCCGATACAATAGGCCGTGTGCGTTCTTTCTATGGCAACTTCAATGTGATTGTGAAAGCCTATACCTATATCCGTTCTCTGGGCGCTGAAGGTTTGAAACGCGCCACAGAGATGGCTGTGCTCAACGCCAACTACATCAAGGAAAAATTAAAACCATATTTTGATTTGCCTTATGACAGGATCTGCATGCACGAATGTGTTTTTTCCGGTAATAGACAGGTTACCCAAAGCGGAGTGCATACCAGCGACATTGCCAAGAAGTTGATTGATTACGGTTATCACCCGCCGACCATATATTTCCCTCTCATTGTGCATGAAGCCATCATGATTGAGCCCACCGAAACGGAAAGCAAGGAGACTCTGGATGTCTTCTGCGATGCAATGATGGCCATAGCAAAAGAGGCCAAAGAAAATCCTGAAGGCGTGAAATGCGCCCCGGTGACTACGCCTGTCAGACGGCTCGATGAAGTGCTGGCGGCCCGTAAACCCGATGTCTGCTGGAAAAGATCGTAAGTGTAATTGCGAGGAGTTCCGACTGATCGGGGCAACGCGGCATCTTTTAATATACGATACTAGGTTTTGAAAATAATCTATGAGTCAGTTAAAAGAAAAATCGCAAATCCTCCGCAAACCTTCCTGGCTTAAAGTCCGCCCTCCTTATTCCAATGAATGCCGCAGTATAAAATCAACTCTTGCCGGTCTTCAACTGCATACCGTTTGTCAGGAGGCGGCCTGCCCTAATATGGCCGAATGTTTTGCCTGCGGGACGGCAACTTTTTTAATTATGGGCAATGTCTGCACGCGCGATTGCCTTTATTGTAATGTTGAACACGGCAACCCCATAGCAATTGACGAGAACGAAGTTGATAATCTGATAGATGCTGTACGGATGTTGAAACTGGAATATGTGGTCATTACTTCCGTTACCCGCGATGATTTGCCGGATGGCGGAGCGCAGATCTTTGCTGATTGTGTAAATAGATTACGGAAAGAAAATCTTTTCTGCAAGGTAGAAGTTCTGATACCTGATTTTCAAGGGGATTCCGCGGCGCTGGAAAAAGTTATTCAAGCCGGGCCGGATGTGATAAACCACAATATGGAAATCGTAAAATCAATGTACGCGCGATTGCGTCCGCAGGGTAATTATGATGTTTCTCTGGAAATGCTCAAAAAAATAAGTTCATCTTCAGTTATTTCCAAAAGCGGTTTTATGATAGGCTTCGGAGAGAGCCGTGAGGATATTCTGCGGCTGATTGATGATCTGGCAGAAGTATCCTGTGCGCGCCTGACCATCGGGCAATATCAGCAGCCGACGCTGAAACACTGGCCTGTGGCCAAATACTATCATCCTGGTGAATTTGCCGAGTTCGGGGAAATAGCTTATCGTAAAGGTTTTAAATACGTTGAAGCGGGACCCCTTGTGCGCAGTTCTTATCACGCGGCAAAAGCATTATAAAAAAGAGTAAATACTGAGGACGGTTGTACAGTGAAAAAAATAATAAATAGAACAGCGTCATTTTTTACCATTATTTGTATTTCTGTATTATTTATTACTATTAATTTAATACAGCCACCTGAAATATTTAGTAAAACTAATAAAACAATAAAAAATCAACTATCTGCAAGAGAGACATTACAGAAATATATAGAGTTGCGTCTTATGGATTCCCACTGGAAAGAGTACTCCCAATATATTACATGGCCCGATGAACCTTCATGGGATTGTAAATGGGTCGTTAGTAATTACGATATAGGACCTTCAAAAAAACAAAAAGGAAAAATTATTATACCAGTTGTCTATATGCGATTAGGTTTATATTGCGTTGGTGATGAAGATTTTAACCATGAATCAAAAAAAGTAACTATAAATTACGAACTTGTTAAAAATACGAACGGATGGAAAATAAATTCGGAAATTTCTGATTATCCGGAAATCAGCGCCGATATACTTGTAATAAAGTTGAGAACTTCGGCTAAAAAAGAAACACCAGAACGTCAAATTAAAATAGAGACTATAGTCGGTAAAATTAAAAAATAAAAAGAGAATATTTCTATTTAATATAAAAACTGGATTTGTCATGATAACCAGAAATTCTCACTAGGGTAAAAGCCCTGCTATGTAAGTTAAATGGAGAGGTGAGTTTATGTCTCAGAACTATGATCTGGTAATAATAGGCGGAGGACCAGGCGGGCATACTGCGGCTGAGATTGCCGCGGCAAAGAAAAAACGCGTTCTCATTATTGAAAAAGAAGGTTGGGGCGGCACATGCACACACAGAGGCTGTATTCCGACAAAAGCGCTTCTTAGTTGCAGCAAATATTATGCGGATTTGAAGAAACTAAAGAGGATGGGAATTAATATTACCGATGCGTCCATTGATTTTTCCGCTATTAAAAAACATCAGCAACAGATTGTAAAAGTGTCCGCTTTGGGCGCGCAAAAAGTTCTTGCCGATGCCGGGGTAGAAATTAAACAGGGCACAGGCGAAATTATTTCTTCTCAGGAAGTTCGCGTTACAGATTCATCAGGGAAAAGCGAAATATTCTCCGCACAGAATATCATCATTGCCTGGGGTTCGGTTCCGCAGGTTCTTCCGGGAATTAATCTCTCCGAACGCGTTTTAACTTCTGATGGTATACTGAATTTAAATTCACTTCCGTCGAGTATAATAATTGTCGGCGCCAGTGTCATTGGTGTTGAATTTGCCACCTTCTTTGCCGAACTGGGTATAAAAGTGACAATAGTTGAAATTTTGGACAGGATAATTCCTCTTGAAGATCAGGAATGTGCTGACTTGCTCAAACAGGAGTTAACCCGTATGGGTGTTGCCATTAACACTTCGACAAAAATGGAAAGCCTGAAAGATACGGGAAGCGGACTTGTGATGCTGGTTCAGAAAGAAGGCAAGCAATTGGAGATAAACGCCGACTATGCACTGCTTTGCACAGGTAGAAAACCTTTGCTGAATACGGAAGAGTTGGACAAATTCGGTATTGAATATACAAAAACCGGAATCAAAACAGACAAGAATATGATGACTAATGTGAAGGGTATTTATGCGGTGGGCGACGTTACCGGCGGTATGATGCTGGCTCACAGGGCAGCGCAGCAGGCGAAATTCGCGGCAGGATATATCTGTGGAGACAGCGACATTAACTATAACGAAAACTTTATTCCCTCCGTTGTATACAGCCATCCGCAGATTGCGCGCGTGGGATATACACAAAAACGGGCCGAAGATGAAGGTCTCGCCGTAGAAGTTATTAAATCTCAATACAGCGCCAATATTATTGCACGAGCTGAATTGATGGGGCAGGGCTTTGTGAAGGCGATTTTTCATCAGGATAAAATTATCGGAGCGACGATTGCCGGCGAAGATGCCGCGGATTTGATTGCGCCTTTGACTCTGGCCGTGTCCAATGAAATGACTAAAAAACAATTGCGTAATTGGGTGCTTCCGCATCCGTCACTGAGTGAAATGTTTGTATCTATAACTGGATAATATAGGAGTTTATTATGAAATTAATACATTACTCATCAGTTGAACCGACTCATTTCAATAATGATGCGGCGAAGGGGGTTGCCGGTCGAGTAGTTGCGGGCAGAGCTGACGGAGCGAATAATTTTTGCATGCGGATTTTTGAGATTGCTCCGGGAGGCAATACGCCGAAGCATGCCCATCCATGGGAACATGAAATGTTTATTCACTCGGGTGCTGGAGAAATATACGGCAATGGCAAGTGGAATCCGATCGGACCGGGAAACACTGTTTTTATGCCGCCTGACGAAGAGCATCAGGTTAGAAATACCGGCAAGGAACTTTTAATTTTGGCGTGTCTGGTGCCATCAGTAGCTCCTGAGATATAGTGGTTTAATATCATCATTGATTCAGAGATGATGTTACATACTCAGCGGCTTTTTCTCCGGCTACATATCCGGTGGAAAAAGCGGCCTGCAAGTTATAACCGCCGGTATCGGCATCAATGTCCATAACCTCGCCGCAAAAGTAAAGCCCAGTAATTAATCTGGAAGCCATTGAGCGTTGGTCTATCTCCGTGAGAGAAACACCTCCTGCCGTAACTATTGCCTTTTCCATGGCTAAGGGTGATTTGATGTTAAAGCGCAGTGCTTTGAGGAGTTCAACAATCTTTCCTCTTTCTGGAGAAGTGATCTGATGTGCCAGTTTTTCTTTATCAATGCCGGTCAGTTCGATAAACGGTTCAATCATTTTGGCGGGCAGATATTCTTTCATGATGCCGCTGATTTTTCTTTTACTGGATTTGTCCATATCCCGCTGCAGACGCTTGTGCAATTGTTCTCTTGTTAAGGCAGGCTTTAAATCTATCAGCAAGGATACAGGACCTTTCTCCAAAGCTTCAACTACAGACAGACTCATCAGCAAAATAATTGGTCCGCCCAATCCGAAATGCGTAAAGAGCATTTCCCCGAAGCGGCTTTCGATTACCGGATGCCGGGGAGATTTTTTTTCTCCGCGCCCGTATACGCAATCAGGCGTAAGTGTTGAATCAATTGAGGAGGCTTTTCCCTGAAATGCCGTTGCGCGGACATTGCGCAGGCTGACTCCCTGCATGGATTGAGCAAGTTTTTGTTCATGCACAATCAGCGGCACTAATGCCGGTTTAAGTTTTACTATGTTGTGTCCCAGCGCGGCGCTGATTTTGTAGCCGTCTCCGGTGGAACCTGTGGATGACCAGGTCGCGCCGCCCGTTGCCAGTATAACCGCTTTAGAGAAAAAGTTTCCTTCCGGTGTTCTGACACCGCAAACGGTATTATTTTTTATTATGATACCGGTAATCCTGGTATTCAGTTTTACCCGGACGTTATTTTCAGAGATATATTTTTTAAAAACACGCACAACATCATGAGCATCGTCAGAAACAGGAAATATTCTGCCACCGCGTTCCACTTTGGTAATCAATTCGTGGTTATTTAAAAAATCAAGCAATTCAGGACGGAAAAAATTATGAAAAGCACTGAAAAGAAAACGGCCGTTACGACCGTACATGGAAATAAAATCATTCAATTCTGCTGAATTTGTCAGGTTGCAGCGTGTTTTGCCGCTGACCAGAATTTTTTTGCCGCAACTGTCAGTTTTTTCCAGCAGTATTACCTTGACGCCCATTTCTCCGGCACGGCCCGCAGCCATAAGGCCTGCGGCTCCACCGCCGACAACAATAATATCGCTATCCATTTTTTCTTCCGTATTCATATATTTGTATCACCGTATTGCCGATGGGCGTAACATGAAAGGATATTATTGGTCAATCAGGGAATTCGATAGGATCTTGCGGCCACGTTATTCTTTGACCGGAATTGCGACAAAAGGAGTACAATAACAGGCATTACCTTACCGGGAAGTGACGCCGATAAGACGGCAGTTCCCAAGTAAAACGGTATGAAGGGTATTTTTGCTTAAAAAAATCAGAGATTTTCCGTAACAAGATTTAATGTGTTTGATGAATTATTCCCCATTGCTGGGTAATCACTCCCCACTTATTAAATAGAAAGTTAGCAAGCGGTTTCCTTTAAAATAAATAATCATTGATTTCAGTAACATAGAGATTGTTAATCAATATTTTTTTTGGCATACAAGTTGCTTTAGTGCATGCCAGAAATAATGTGGAGGTAGTTCATCATGAAGAAAGCTTTATGGTATGTGGTTGGCGCGATCTTTCTTTTATCAACCTTAGCTTTTGCCGCTGATAAAACCGCTTCCCCTGTTAAGACTCCGGTTAAAACAAATGTAGTAAAGGCCGCCAAAATGCATGCTACCGGAAAAGTTGTCGAAATTTCCGGTGAGTCCATTAAGATTGAGCGCACTGTAAAAGGTGATATTGAAAACATGGAGTTTGCTTTAGATAAGCCGACTACAGAAATAATTGTAAATGATTTTGTAAAAATAGACTATACGGAAAAGGATGGCAAGCTAATAGCATCGAGAGTGGCGAAATTTACTTTCAAGAAAAAAGAAGTTAAACCGTCTGAGGCAAAGTCTGCTTCAGGTAAAAAATAGTTGTAGTTTAGTTGGAGTCCCTTAATTATTAAGGGGTATTATTAAAAAAAGTTAGTTAACAAGGAGGATTTTAAGATGAAGCGTTTAGGATTGTTCGTAGTAGCATTGGTTTTCGCATTTTGCACCACCGTTATGGCAGCTGACAAAGCAGCTCCCGCAGCTCCCGCAGCAGAGAAAAAAGTTGAAGAAAAAGCTGATGTAAAGAAAGCTGATGTAAAGAAAGTAAAGAAAGTAAAGAAAGCAAAGAAAGCAAAGAAAGCTGATGAGAAAAAAGCTGAAGAAGCAGCTCCCGCAGCAAAATAAGGTTGTAAAAACTTTATAAGAATCAAAAGAAGGGGCAGGTTTTACCTGTCCCTTCTTTTTTTGTTTAATGTTCCCAATTTAAAAATAATTATTTGCTGATCTGGCGAAAAATTACTTTATAATTGGTATTACTGGTTAATTGTTTATATTTTTGATATAAATAACAACCTATGTTTAATAAAATATTAAATAAGATAATCGCTTATAATGAAAACCTGACAGTGCGCATAAGACTAATTGGGTTGACTGTTGTTGGTCTTGCTTTTACGATGGCCATTTGGGGCTTTGTTCAGCTTACAGCTCTGGATAGGATACTGGTCGATCAACAGTCAAAAAGACTTGAAGGCGTGGCTGATACAATCAGTACCTTTTATCAATATTTCCCTACAAAACGTGGACTTCGAGCTCTTGATTCCGCTCTTAAGGACTTCATTCAATCCGATGTGCGTTTGGCAAGAATCGATATTTTCGATACCAGCCATAATGATGTTGATTATGTGGCTGGAGCCAGCCGGGTCCAATATGAATGGCCGGATAATATTGTTGCTTCTACCAGAGATAAAAACAAACCTATTTATGTTAAAATAGATACGGAGAGCGGTCCGGCGCTGGGTCTGCTTTATCCCGTTTCAGGAGAAACGAAAAGTTCGCGCATCGTTGTGGGTATTATTGGTTTTTCACGTACGAATGCCGAGATTGTGAATAGAGCTCAACAACTGCTGATTTTCAGCAGTATCGGATTATTAATGTTCATTCTTCTGGTACTGGGATTAAGTTATCGCTGGATAATTGACAGACCTCTGAAGCTGATCATTCAGACAATTGATGAATTTCAAAAAGGGCAATATGTGAATCGTATTCCCATAGTCCATCTGGATGAATGGGGACAGATATCTCAACACTTCAACATTATGGCCGATGAGATTCAGGATGTAATGAATAGAAACCTCGATCTCAACAGACATCTGGAAGATCGTGTTCGTGAAGAAACACTTAAGGTAGTTCAATTGCAAAAGCAAGTTGCTGATTTGAAGCAATTAACCGCTTTAGGGCAGTTGACGGCTAATCTGGCTCACGATTTAGGCACACCGCTTCATTCCATTGGCGGTCTGGCTAATCTTCTTCTGGAGCGGGGAGGCTGGCCGCCGGATGTAACTCATAAGCTTAATTTAATTGTTCAGCAAACTCGACGGCTGGATCACGTCATTCAAAATGTGCGCAAAGCCACGCGTCTTCCGGAACCTCATTTTGAGGTGTTGACTGTTCATCAGATCTTAAGTGAGACGCTGCCTCTGGTAGAACCGTTCATGCAGAGAAACAAAGTGGAAATAAAGGTTGGTATTGACGATGATGTCAAACCTTTATACGTAGATCGTTATCGTATTCAGACAGCACTAATGAATATAATACAAAACGCCTTGGAGGCAATGCCGCAGGGCGGAGAAATATATATATCGGTTCAAAATCTTTCCCCTAAAAATTTTGAGTCAATAACTATCAGTGATAATGGCGCGGGAATGACACCTGATATGATTGAAAAAGTATGTGAACCGTTTTTCAGTACAAGACAGGATGAAGGAATGCGTGGACTTGGGTTAGCTATTGTCCGCGACATCATTAAAGTCCACGGCGGCACTATGGAAATAAAGAGTGCACCGGGACAGGGAACTTCCATTATTCTTATTTTGCCGGTGGCGAAGTCAGAAGGTATTTCCAACCAATGACAGTTTCTTTATTTATGGATTTTTTTCGTTGATTAATCCGTAACGGCGGATTTTTAAGCGTAATGTTTTACGGTCAATGTCCAGAATCTGAGCCGCTTTGGATTGATTCCAGAAAGTCGACTGCAGGGTTTGCAGAATTTTTTCTCTTTCTGCAATTTCCAGCGGTGATAGATCACTGGAAACATCGCTTTTCGCGAGTTCTTCCTGCCGTTGAAAGCGCGTCGGCAGATTCTCCGGCAGAATAACCGCATAAGGAGACAGTAAAAGAGTCTGCTGAAGAACGTTTTCCATTTCCCGCACGTTGCCTGGCCAGTCGTAAGACATGAGTAACTCCATAGCTTCTACAGAAATGCGTACATTGGGATATCCGAATTTCTTAAGCAATGATTCAATAAGCATAGGAATGTCTTCTTTGTGTTCTCTCAAAGACGGAACATGCAAACGGACAATGAATCTGTATAACAAATCCAGGCGAAAGCGGTCTGCCGTTACTTCATTGTCAATATTTTTATTGGCTGCGGCAACCACGCGAACAGCGACATTGTGAACTTCGTGGCTGCCGATTTTTCTAATTTCTCCGTTTTGCATAAACCGCAAAAACTTGCCCTGCAATGCCGTTGACATTTCTGTAATTTCATCGAGAAAAACAGTTCCGCCTTCCGCCGATTCCAGTAATCCGACATATTGATGAGAAGCGCCGGTAAAAGATCCTTTTTCGTATCCGAACAGCTCCGACTCCAGCAGATTATCGGGAATGGCGCCGCAATGAACTACAACAAATGGTTTATCGCGCCTTGAAGACATATTGTGTAAGGAACGGGCGGTCAATTCTTTTCCTGTTCCGCTTTCGCCTTCTATTAAAACACTGGCCGGTGCGTCGGCAACACGGGCAATTTGTTTGTAAAATTCCACCATTGCCGCTGATGATCCGATTAATGTCGGCCCTTTTCCTTCTTCCGGCAGGTCAAGCTTTGAACGCCGCTCCCGAAGTTCCCTGACTTCCAGGACTTTTTTTACAATAGCACGGCAATCTTCAGGGGAGAATGGTTTGCTGATATAATCCCAGGCACCCATACTGATTGCTTCCATTGTCGTTTCCAGAGAACCGTAAGCAGTCATGAGAATAACAGGTAAATCCGGCCATTGATTTTTTTCCTCACCTAAGAACTGCAGACCGTCCATTTTCGGCATGCGGATGTCAGACATGAGCAGATCATATGAAGAAAGATCCTGCTCCAGCGCTTCCTGAGCGGAGGTATAAGTTGTCACATCATAGCCGTCAAGACGCAGAACCTCCTGCAAAAATTCGCAGGCAACTGCGTCATCATCGATAATTAAAATGTGTTTTTTCATAAAATAGCCTGTCTTTCAGAACATCCCCTGTTTCCCGTGATATGAAAATAATTATATAAGGAAATAAGATTATTAAGGCATGGCCGCGATAAAAGATCCAGAGAGTTTTTTACTGCCTAAAGCGTCCTGAGCGATTATTTCACACTTAAATCTTTTTTCGCCGTTTTCTTCAAACTTTTTGACAACCTTTGCTCTGACAATTATTGTTGCTCTGTCTTTTGTATTTTCCACATCATCCCAGTCAACCGGTTCCGTCATGGTCAGAAATTTGGCATTAAATTTTCTTAAATGCTTGTTTCCGATCCATGAAGTTATAGCTTCGCCAACAATACCCATGATTAACATTCCATGGGCAATAACATTTTTCAGGCCTATCACTTTAATAAAAGTTTGATCATGATGAAGTGGATTAAAATCACCGGAGGCGCCGGCATAACGGACTAAATGTGTTCTCGTGATGGGTTGGGAGGCATAAGCGGGCATTTCGTATCCAATGTCAATATCATTATAATTTAAGTCCATATCTTCCTATATTTCCATTAATGTTGAGCGGTACTTAATTACCAGTTCGCCTCTCTGGTTTATCAGTTCTGTTTCCAGTACAGTGACATCAATAGTTCTTTTTCCTTTTCCTTTTGTATACATATCTACAACTTTCATTTTGCGGGTAATGACATCCCCTGCATAAATGCTGCCGAAATATTCATATTCTTCTTCTCTGTCAAAAAGCCTGCCGAGATCAATTCCCAGAGTTTTAATTGTACCCATCAATCCGCCGCCTGTCCAGAAAAAGGAAATCGTTGGGAAAGTCGGCGGAGTTATAATGCCTTCGTAACCAGCTTTTTGGGCAGCATCTTCATCATAGTAGATCGGATTTATTTCTTCCTTGTTTTCTTTTTGAGAAACGGCAATGGCAAACTCTATAATTTTATCTTTTTCCACTTTGAAAGTGTAAACAGGAAATTCCATTCCCACCTTTGATTTATCTGCCATTATATCCTCCGTATGGTATTGATAGTACCATAATTATTATAGAATGGCACGATTTAATTGCTAAATTCTGATTCATTCGGCAAGGATAATATTGTGTGACAGGTTATGAAAGAGTTCTAATATGTTTTCCTGAAAAAAAAGACCGAAGCATTTTTAAATGCCCCTGGCCTGCGCTGAAATGCGCAGGCCAGGGGCATTGCTTTAGGAGAAGAGTTTTTATACTGACGAAAATATATTTCTATTTAAGCTGTTTGCTTGAATATCCCAGAATATTTCTCGCCACTATCAGATGCTGGATTTGTCCGGTACCCTCGAAAATATCAGTGATCTTTATATCCCTCATCCACTTTTCGGCAAGATTTTCACATGAGAAACCCAAAGGTCCAAGAAGCTCGCAGCATTTCTGAACGATTAATGTCCCGCAACGGCCGGCTTTAGCCTTGGACATGGAGGCTTCAAGATTGTTGAATTCTCCATTGTCCATCATCCACGCGGCCCGCCACGTCAAAAGCCGCATCGCTTCCAGATTTGCTTCCATCATGTAAAATTCTTTTTCTGTTGCGCTCACATTATTTGGATTTTTTTCATAATCAAGCTTGATGTCTTTTTCTTCAATTTTTTCGCGCGTCAGATCGAGAGCCGCCCTGGTTACTCCCAGAGCCATTGAGGCAACCAGCGGCCGGGTATTATCAAACGTCTTCATGACGCCCTTAAATCCTTCGGTTGACTGCTTGACTTCAGCGCTTCCCAGAATGTTTTCCTTCGGTATCCGGCATTCATCGAGAACATATGTTCCCGTGTCTGAGGCGCGTATGCCAAGTTTATGTTCAAGTTTTTCCAGCTTGAAGCCCGGGCGTCCCTTTTCTACCAGAAACGATTTTATTCCGGATTTGCCGGCGCTCTTGTCTACAGTAGCCCAAATTACTGCCACGTCGGCACGCTCAGCGCAGGTGACAAATATTTTTTCTCCACTGAGAATCCACTCATTACCGTCCAAAGTAGCTCTTGCGGTGATTGATCCGGAATCGGAACCTGATCCCGGTTCTGTTATTGCCATGGAAGCCCATTTGTCACCAAACTTTTCCATCTGTTCATCGGTAGCCACCGCAACGATGGCGGCATTTCCCAATCCCGCATTCGGTAAAGACAACAGCAACCCCAGATCTCCCCAGGACATCTCTTCAATAACGATAACCGTCGATAGATTTGATCCAAGTCTCCTGGATTCCGGCTTCTCCGGTTTTGCTTCTTCCCCCGCCTTTTTCTTTTTCGGGCGGTTCATTATTTTTATCGAACGGAATACATCCAGTTCCGCCGGATACTGATGCTCGTTTTCATCATAATGCCGGGATATAGGCCGAAGCATATTTGTGGCCATGTTATTCATGCCGCTTTTCACATCAATCATTTTCTGCGTCATCTCAAGATTAATCATAGTTTTCCCTCCTATACCATTGCCATGCTTTCAAGAATGGCAATACCTCTGCCATTGCGATAATAACGCTCCACCGGATTTTCGCGGATATATCCGTGTCCGCCCAGTATCTGCACTCCATAATCGGTTATCTTCATAGTCATTTCCCCGGCATACAGTTTTGCCAGATACGATTCACGTTTAGCATCGCGGCCTGCTTCCAGCGCGGATGCCGCCTTCCAGGTCATAAGGCGCATAGCGTCAACTTCATAAGCCATTTCGGCTATCATGAATGCTATTGACTGCCGGTACGCTATCGGTTCACCGAACTGCACCCGCTCTTTAGCATAGTCCCGCGCGTACTCGAATGACGCGCGGGAAACTCCGGTGCCGATGGCGGACATGGCTATGCGCGTTTTTTGCAGGAATCTGTTAAAATTGCACCCCTGGTCTCCTCCGACACGATCATCAGCCGATACTTCGCAGTTCTCCAGTGTTATCGGGTAGCTTTCCAGCGCATACAATCCGATGTTTTTTCCCCGTTCTCCAATCTTGAGTCCCGGATTATTTCCCTCGACAATAAAGAGTTCCATCTTTCCGTCGGCGTTGGCCGCGACCAGCAGATGGCCGGACTCCAGGGCCTTCGGCACGAAGCATTTCCTGCCGTTGAGCACATATTTACCGCCTTGCTTTTCTGCTTTTGTCTCCAAAGATACCGCGTCGAACCTGAACTGCGGCTCGTTTACCGCTGCCGTACATGCTTTATAGGCAGGACTGCAGTATAGAGGTAAATATTTTTTCTTTTGCTCCTGAGTGCCCATTTCCATAATGGCGTAAATAAACATGGATGGAAGGGTTGCGGCAATCGCCAGCGCCATATCGCCGTAAGCAAGTTCTTCCAGGAAAATCGTGTTCATAATCGGGGAATATTCCATGCCGTATCCGCCATATTCCTCAGGCACTGTCGATACCGTAGCACCCAGTTCCCAGACTTTATCAATAATTTCCCGGGGAATTATTTTGTTATTATCCATCTCATGGGCGGCATTTCCCATGACCATACTCTTTACCAGTTTTGCCACGGTATCCTTCATGCTGCTTTGTTCTTCAGACATACTAAAACCGAATTCTCTATCTTCCATAATCTTCTCCTTGAGTCAGTAGTGAGCGCATTACCCTTTGATTGATGCGGGATCAGCGGGCAAATACTGAATGATATATTTCCTTTTAAATCGAAGATTCTCCGTGGAATGCCCACGGAGAACTTCGGCAATAAATGTGATGTTTATTTTATGTTTAAATAAGATCTTGAAGTTTCATGAGAAAGACCATATCGCCCGCAAATTTCAATTTGCCATTCATGAACAGATTCTGTCCGCTGGTCTGCTTGTTTTGCACGGCGATCCAGTCCTGAAATTCAAGAGTCATGTCAACGCTTGGTTTTGCTTCTCCGTTGAAGACCATGGTTACAGGTATCGTAGTGCCATCTTTTTTAAGATTCAGATTCAGGGTGCCTTTGGTGTTGAACAGCGCGTTGAGTCTTTTGGGATCGGCTATTTCGACAGGATCAGTGAATCGGTCAATCATTCCTTCAATTTTTCCTGTTACGGAATCAAGAAAAATCTGTTCGGATAAGGACAGAGTCAGTAACGGTTTGGCAACTCCACCCTTAACAACATCCAGATGGGTTCCGTCCTTGATATTCAGGCAATAGCTCTGATCGTTTATATTAAACTGAAGATTGACTTCTTTGCCGGCCAAAGATGAAAGATTTGCGCCGGCGGTAATCTCTTTGAACTGGGACGGTACATGCTTGGTGAAAAAGTCATCAACGCTTACACCACTGGGAACATTAAATTTTGCCATATTAACTTTACCTCCAATTGATTTTGATGATGTTTTTTGTACGTAGATTTAATTTACCGTATGGTAAATACTAAAAAAGATAAAACCTGTCAATATTTTTTTAGAAAATATTTCTATTTTTGTTTTGAATATTGTGATATATTTAGCATATAATCATATGTAAACAACAACTTATAATATTGTGATTTGTGGTTGCCAGGATATGGAAAGACTAATTTAGTGCAAGTTGAAAATAATTAAATGTTTTATTTACCGTTCGGTATAATTTATGGTGCGATAATTATATGTCCAGTATTGAAAAAAAGATAAAATCATCAGGTGCGAAGTCTCGCCCGGTCCATTTAAAGAAAAAAGCGAAGGGCCGTCCCTCTGCCCATGACGGTAACGTAAGGGAAAGAATTTTGCAGGCGGCCAAAGAAGTTTTTACTGTATATTCTTTTAAAGCGGCCAGTACCAGAATGATTGCCAAACAGGCCGGTATTGAGCATCCCATGATCCATTATTATTTCGAGTCCAAGGAAAAACTTTTCTATGCAATGGCTGAAGCCATTTACAACGAAACCCTCCCTTTTCAGGAATCCTGGTATGACGGCCTTGAAAATATGTCACTGCGGGACGGATTTTCTCTTTTCATTGACCGGATGCTGGATTACACCATGGCTAAGCCCGATGCCTTACGTATAGCCGCTCTAAATGCGGTGAATATTGGCAATATTGAGGAAATACCGGGATACCGTTTTATTCTTATGAGTATGGCCGCCATGAGACGCATCATGGAGGAAAAGCTTGCACTGCGGGGATCCAACCGCGAAATAGAGATGTTTATTTACTGTTTTTACGGCTTGATGATAAACCTGATAGGATCCAGATCATGTCAGGCACAGATACTGAATATGAATCCTTTAGAGGAGAAATATCGTATCTGGGTAAAAGATGCCAGCATGACTCTCTTTTACCCCTGGTTCAAAAAAATTCTTACCGGTCAATGATTGAAATCAAATACATTTATCGGGCATGATTTTTACCGGACGAATGCCGGATAATACAGCGCCGCGCTGAATGACAACAAACTGTCTTTCAGCGCGGCTTTCAGCGATTGATAAGTTCCGTCATTCCCTTCCTGGCGCAAATCTAACTCAGCACCGCACCTTTGGCGGCTGAACCTACCATTTTAACGTATCGCCGCATGTATCCTACGGGTATATCGCGTTCGGGCGCTTTCCATTTGCTCAAACGTTCCCTCATTTCATGGTCACTCATGGCTACGTTGATAGAACGTGCAGGAATATCTATCATAATTTCGTCGCCGTCTGCCAGTGCCGCCATCGGACCGCCCACATAGGCTTCCGGCGAAACATGACCGATGCAGGGTCCTGCCGTGGCGCCGGAGAAGCGGCCGTCGGTGATGAGCGCTACATTCTTGTAGCCGTACAATTCCAACCCCATGGTGACCGCCAGCGTTTCGGGCATGCCAGGACCGCCCCTTGGGCCTTCATAGCGGATGACGATCACTGAACCTTCCCGGATCGTTTTCCCGCGAATGGCCGCCAGAGCGGCCTTCTCGCCGTCGAAAACCTGTGCAGGACCTTTAAAAACGAGCATTTCAGGGGCAACGGCTGATGCTTTGACTACCGAACCTTCAGGGGCCAGGTTACCGAAAAGAATGAATGTGCCGCCTTGGGCCTGAAAGGCATGGGCCTTATCCGGGATAACGGTTTCATTTTGGATAACCGCTTCAGCAATTATCTGTCCCACGGTGACACCGGCTACATTCAGAGCTTCCTTGTTCAGGTCGTCAGCCAGGCGTTTCATAACAGCCGGAATGCCGCCAGCCATGTAAAGATCAATCAATCCATACGGGCCGTTGGGAGATATTCCACACAGGGTAGGAATCTTGACACCCATCTCGTTGAAACGTTCAAGGGGCAATTTAAGCCCCAATTCATTGGCAATAGCTGGCAGATGCAGAGTGGCGTTGGTTGATCCTCCGATTGCCAGATTTATTATAAGGGCATTTTCCAGTGACTGAGGTGTAATAATCTTTGAAGTGGTCAAATCTTCGTTAACCAGTTCCACAATCCGTTTTCCTGCCGTGCGTGCTACTGTAAGTTTGCTCGAATGATATGCCGGAATGTTTGCCGTTCCGGGCAGTGCCAGTCCCATTGCCTCGGCGAGGCATTGCATGGTGTTGGCCGTGCCCATGACCTCACATGATCCGCATGTGGCCGCTGTGACCGTTGCCAGCTTGTCGAGCGGATCGTTATAGTATTTATGGTCAGCCGCGTATGTCTTGCCGGGTTTAAAGCGGATGTCCCACGAATTGGGGCCTCCCGTGACAAGAATAGCCGGCAGGTTGAGTCTGGCTGCCGCCATGATCATCCCCGGTATTATCTTATCGCAGCTGGCGATGAAAACCAGAGCATCGTAGCGCATGCTGCGCACGTGGGTTTCAATTATATCGGCGATGAGGTCGCGCTGCGCCAGAACAAAACGCATGCCTTCATGTCCTTCAGTCATTCCGTCGCAGGGAGCGGGCACATTGAACTCGAACGGCAACCCGCCTCCGGCATGGACTCCTTCCTTGACGCGCTGTGCAAGAGTGTTCAGGTGCATGTGGCCGGGGTTAATCTCCGTGAAGGAATTCGCGATTCCTATGAAGGGCTTTTCCGTGGCTTCTTTAAGATCAACGCCGGTACCCTGAAAAATGTAACGTCGAGCAATACAGATTGGAAAATCACTTTCGTCAAAAATTGCCTGACTCTTAGGTTTGTTCATAAGACCTCCTCATTTTTTTATATGTGGAATCCGCTGCCGGTATCGGTCCGGCAATAAGTACTTTATATTTTTTAATTAACTCTTTAATCTTAACCTTTTATTTATGGGGCATATCCAAGCTGCGCTGATACCTGCTCTGTTGTGAATTTAACGGCTTTGATGATTTCACCTGATAACTTTTTAATCCTGTCCGCGTTTCCGGTGACGGCAAAACCGGCAATAACCATGCCTTTATGGTTGAAAATCGGTCCGCCGATTCCGGCCAGGCCGTTGATGGATTCCTGATTATCAAAGCTTACACCTGTTTTTTTTACTTGAGCCAGTTCCTTTAAAAACTGCGTTTTGGATGTTATGGTGTTGGCAGTCAATTGTATGAACGAATAATTTTCCAGTATCTTATCGCGGCTGGTGCGTTCAATATAGGCAAGGATAACCTTCCCGATACATGTTGAATGCAAAGGGATGGTCGAACCTGACTGCGGAAAGACGATATAACGGTTTTCCGGCTCGAAGCGCATGATTATCGTAACACTGTCGCCAACCAGCATTCCAACATTAATGGGTTCCATGAACTGAAAGCTGAAACGCTCCATCCATGCCCTGGCGATAGCTATAATATCCATACTGGCCACGCTCTTAAGACCAAGCTGCAGCAATTGATTTCCCAGCCGGTACTTTGGACTAAAAGGGTCTTTTTCCAGGTAACCTACAGCTTCAAGAGTACCGACAATCGTGGCGATAGTAGCCTTGGGCAATCCCAGCTTCTTTGTAAAATCGGTAATGCCGAGGGGTTTCTTAGCGTCGTTAAACAGAGCCAGAATATCCGAGGCCTTTTTGATAGATTGGATCAGCCTTTTATTTTCCATATATAAATCCTTGATTTTACGAACAGTGTTCGACAATGTCGAACTTATATGATATTGTAAGTTGTGAGTCAAGCAGAATATTTGTGAAATAAGGCAGACAGGCTTACCTATGATTTAATATGTTAATAAAAATTATCGTAAAATCTTCAGGGGCTGGTACATTGTCGGTGGTGTACTTATTGGCCGGGCTTTAACGGGCGTTCATCAATATTTTGACAATCACGTCCTTTGTGTAGCCTTCATAAAGCCATACCTTTGACAAGGCGAAAGCGTTTTGCGCTATTTTTTCAATATCGCGTGCGGGAATATTGACGGCTTTCAGAGAAACCGGGCTTCCGACGGATTCAAACCACAATTTAAGACAGGCTATGCCTTTCTGTGCCACCTGACTTGTACCGCGTCCCTTCACGTGAAATACTTCCCGCGCGAATTTGGCAAGCCTCCCCGCTTTTGTGTCCAGCGCATAAGACATCCAGGCGGGCAGAATTATGGAAAGCCCTGCTCCGTGAGCGATATCATAAATGGCGCTTAACGAGTGTTCAATCATATGAGCCGGAAGCTGTACTCTTCCCATGCCGGCGGAGGTCAATCCGTTAAAACCAAGAACGGCGCTCCACATCATGTTGGCGCGGGCATTATAGTTTTCCGGCTCTTCCATGATAATATCCGTACTCTCCATCACTGTTTTTATCAGTGCTTCGACCAGCCTGTCCTGAAGGGGACTTGATTGAGCCGTGTTGTTGAAATATCCTTCCAGCATATGGGTTATAGCATCAACGGCGCTGTATGCGCTGTATTCGGGACTGAGTGAAAAGAGGACAGTCGGATCAAGAACTGAAACTCTGGGCTGAATGAAAGGTGAAACGATGGAGTATTTCTGACAGCCTTCTTCTTTCGTGACAACAGCGCCGGCATTCATCTCCGAGGCGCTTGCCGCTACTGTTACAACCGTTAAGACGGGAAGGGCGCGGGTAATTGTTTTGCTGAAAGTAAAATAATCCCAGACATCGTGGTCTGCCTTCACGCCAGCGGCGATTGCTTTGGCGGCGTCAATAACGCTTCCGCCGCCGACAGCAAGTATTACATCCACATTATCTTTTCGCGCCAGTTCGATGCCTTTTTTAACATGGGAAAGAACCGGATTCGATTTTACGCCCGGAAAATCAATAAAATCGACGCCGGCTTTTTTAAGGGAATCGGCAACCTGACTGTAAATGCCGTTTTTCAGAATACTGCCCATACCGTAAACCAGCATGGCCTTTCTTCCGAAACGGGAAGTCTCTTTGCCTATTTTGGGAATCTGATCCCTGCCGAATATAATTTTTGTCGGATTTTCAAAAACAAAATTCTGCATGGCTCATTTCTCTTAAAATTTATCAGGCATACGCTATTTCTTTTTCGCCCAGTTTCCGTTATCGTCCTGCACCCACCAGCCGGACTGCGATTTTTCTCTCCAGCTGTTGGCAAATATTTTCTTTATCTGGGATACCGCTTCCGGTCCGAGTTTATTAGCGTTTGCGATCTCGTTGTAAAGTGCCGAGCGGTCCTTGTTTTCCTGATCTATAAGTTTGTTGGCAAGGCTTCTTTCCTGAAGATTTAATCCTGCCGTATCTCTTGATTCGATGAATCCCTTATTGCTTTCGCCTATCGCACCCTTATCATAGAACGTTTTTAATTGAGCAAACCTGCTCTTGATGGATTCTTTGATTCCGCGGATAGCGGGGGTGGACACATCAATATTCACTTCGGCGTATGCTGGTTTGACGCTGAACATTGAATCCAGCCGGCTTGAGGGAGGAACTGTCTTTTCCGCGGGAGCTTCCTTGTCTTTATTGCGTATATCATCGACTATCTTGTCCGCCGCCTTCTGAACTTCAGCCGCCGGAAAATAGACATTAACAGTGACACAGGCAACAATAAAAAAAACAGCAAAGTAACCGATTGCTCTGAATTTTGTTTGCATAAATCCTCCTGTTTGAAAAATATTTGTTATTTTAACACAATTATATTTTTACGGCACGTTCTTTGTTTCTTTTTGAGACTTGTTTATTCTGCCCATTCTTTCGGCCATATCTTTGAAACTTATATAATTATCAGGATTCTGGTTGATAATATCAACTCCCCTGAACAGCGCTTTTTTCACAAGATATTCTTTGTCTGCCTCGTGGATGAGGCCACGCAGCTTGAAAATATCATCTTTCAGTATACATCTGATTCCTATCTGGCTGTAAGGATAATCTTTAAAAAACTGATTTAAGCCGCTGCTTAGGATACCGGAAATGGCGCCGGAACCGGTGCTGATAATAGAAAGATCATTAATTGCCTCGACGCTGATAAGCTTCGGTACATTTCTGCCGGTATCTGTTGTAATCACAAGATCAAAACCGGAAGGCTGACCGTATTCTATCGAAAAGTTTTTTAACGATCCTTTGATAAGACCTGTCATGCGCCCTACCTTTATGCTGGAAGTCAGCTTTTCCAGATCTATATTATTAAAGTTCGCATCGGCTCCCCAGAACTGCGATGAAGAAAACAGCCTGCCGGCAAAAATATTTTCTATGTTGATTTGTCCGCCGAATAACTTCGCTTCAAGAGTTCCTCCTGCGGTCCACCTGCCGTTCTGAAAAATTATTGAGGGTAAATGGCCGTCAATAATTCCGGACAGAGATACGGGCTTTTCCTGTTCGATCAACTGCTCAAGATTTACATGTTTGATATACATGCCTGTTTCAACGCGTATTTCCGGTCTAAAAAGATTTTCCGCATGAAAGCCGGCAAGGCTTATTTCCCCGCCGGGAGTTTTGACATTTATCGGATCAGGCAGGATAAACCTGTTGCCGGAGAATATAACCGGTGCTGCAAACCTGCTGATTCGTATGTTATCCTTCTCGAACAGATCAAAGGCAATGGTGCCTTTTTTGTTATCGGAAGAAGACACGGGAAGATTACCGTACATAACAAGATCGTAGGGAAGTGAGATGTTCAACCCTGTAAGTGTGAGTTTGTTGGAAGGAGATCGTACAGCGCCCCCGCGAAGAGCCAGGTATCCCTCAATCATTTTCTGCTGTCCTGATATCAGAGCCGCCAGCTTCAAATCCCCTTCGCCATCAATCCTCAAATCCTTCAGATGGGGATAATTCTGACTAATGTAATTTTGTACGGCAACGCCGAAAAGTCTATTTAGCGAAATGTGTCTGGCATTGAGAGACAGAAGATTCCTGTCTCTCAATATATCCAGAGAAAATTTATAATCGCCGGTTTGAAAAAGATCGCATGTCCCGGACAAAGAAAGTAAAAAAGGATTTTGAGCAAACGTGCCTGTCGCAGAAATTCTTGCCTTCTTGTTCTTGAAATCCTGATAATACGTTCCCCAGAGAAACTCGCCGCCTGCGCAATTCATGTTTAAATTAAAAATGCCTTTACGATTTTTTCCAGGCGCGTCGAACTTCATTTCCATTCTGCTGTTTATCTTTTCCGCTGCTTTGGAACTGTCAGGTGAAGCAAAACCGCCTTCACGAAGATCAACTGCTGCCCTTGCGTTCCAGATAAACGTATCATCTTCCTTTCTGCCCCTGCTCTCAATTTCAAACCCGCTTTTGCCCTTAAATGTCCATTCGCGGTAATCATCCGGCAGCATTGGTTTGATCAGACCGAAGACCCGTGCGATATCCAGGGAAGAAGCATGAAAAGATAAGTCCCAAAACAAAGGATTTGCGGTTATCGAAACACGGCCTTTCAGTAATCCTGTATCCGCACCGGAAATTTCCAGTGATGAGAGAGAAAAACCGGATGTCTTCTGATCGTACGATGCATTAAATTGTGCGAGAATATTTTTGACCGCAAACTGCCCTTTGCCTTCCTGCTGGGCAATATTACTTGCAGTTACCACGGCGCTTTCAAAATAAATAGTATCACCGTTTACCCTGATGCCCGATGTGAACGTTCCGCCGTCGAGCTTTATATTGTCCAATAAACTCTTGTCAAAAATTATCCGAAATGAACCGGTCGCGGAAGGTGAGGGCGAAAACCGGGCAAAGTCGAGCGCGGCATCCAATGACCCTCCGGCGGCGGTACCCTGAGATGTAATGTTAAAATTGCTCCTACCGCTGAAATGTCCGCTGCCCTCAGGATTAAAATCAGTTACGGTCAGATTCATATCGGGCATGGAATAAACCGTCGAATCCGATTTTAAATCCACCTGCCCTTTTTTTATTTCCAGAAGATGAACCGGCGGCAGCTTTTTGAGAATTTCAAAGGGATTTGTTTGAGATTTTTCTTTTTTCAGATTGAATGTTATTTTTGGCTCTGTGAGAACCATCTTGTCTATATTGACCTTCAGCAAACGACTTACATTGCCTTCAATATCTGCCCTGGTCATAGAAATTGCGAAACCGTTTTTCGTTATATCTCTGATTTGCAATCCGCTGATGTGACCGCCGAGGCGGCGATCAAGATAAATGTCGTCCACATGCAGATAAATACCGGTGGCAGGCTGCACATATGCCGCAAGTCTGTTTACGGCGCGGGGCGATTGCAGAAGGGGAAACAGTCCTATAAGAAATACCGCGGGTACGACAAAAACCAGAATGATAATTGTAATAACAAATATTTTCTTTTTCATTATCCCGAAATGTATTTAAGGTTATATGGCCGGTCTGAAAATTCCCTAACTGTCATGCCGACGAAGAGACTGTGTCGTAATTGTTCTTTGACAAGAGAATATTAGAAAAAGACAAAAAAGCAAGAGAAAGCTTTTTGTGTCGTTATGCTGATATGATATGGAAGAAATGACTGGATACCGGTCAGTATGAAAGTTAGGCTTGCCAAATCAGCGGAGGACACGAATTGCTGAATTTCCGGGCAGGGCGGGAATAACAGGGAGGCAGTTCCAATCGCCTTGATATAACAATATTTTTCTCACCGTAAAGTTGATTTTCCTGTTTTCTCAATTCACGCGTAAATTCACCCTTAATTAACCAAATAACTACTGAACTCTAACTTAACCTGTGGTACAAATGAGTTGTATGAAAAAGGATTTTAAACCATCAAAACAACCTATCATAGAGGCAATGTGATTATGCAGGAGCTAAATAAAAAAAAGTATCAGGAAAAATTGAGAACCGCCGGGGAAGTGGCGCAGATGATCAAATCGGGCGATGAGATATTCTTCGCTGAATTTATCCTTCATCCGGCGTCGATTGATGAAGCCCTCGCCGCGCGTGCCGGGGAGTTGACAAACGTAAGGCTTGACGGTGTCTGTCTTTGCTATGTGCCGAAATTTATCGAAGCCGATCCGCAGCGGGAGCACTTTATCTATAACGATTGGCACTTTTCCGGCGTCACCCGTAAACTATACCGGCAGGGCCTTTGTGATTACATTCCCTTTACCTATCACCAGGGACCCCGGGCCATCCGAAAGTACAAAAACTACGATTACGTATTTGTCAACGCCAGGCCCATGGATGAGCAGGGGAATTTCAATTTCGGCATTTGCAATTCCCTGACATCGGCGGCCATCACTAAAGCCAAAACGATCATCGTGGAGATCAATGAGAACATGCCCCATTGCCTCGGAGGGAACCAGGAATCGGTTCACGTGTCAAGGGTCGATTATGTCGTTGAGGGGAAAAATCCGCCGATGATGGAGATACCTCCTGCCACTCCCACCGAAACAGATGTCCTGATTGCCCGGCACATCATGAAAGAGATTGAGGACGGAGCCTGTTTGCAGTTGGGCATCGGCGGCTTGCCCAATGTCATCGGCAATATGATCGCTGAAAGCGGCCTCAAAGATCTGGGCATCCACACGGAAATGCTTGTTGATTCCATGGTGGACCTGTACGACGCCGGAAAGATTACAGGCAACCAGAAGACCACGGACCGTTTCAAGATGGTTTACACTTTCGCCATGGGAACGAAGAAACTCTATGACTTTCTCCACAATAACGCGGCCTGCGCCTCCTATCCCGTGAACTACACTAACGACCCCCGCGCAATTGCTGTCAACAGCAAGGTCGTCGGCATTAATAACGCCATCCAAGTCGATCTGTTCAGCCAGGTCTGTTCCGAATCGGACGGAACATTTCAGATTTCAGGAACAGGCGGCCAGTTTGATTTTATTTTCGGCGCTTTTAATTCACGCGGTGGAAAAGGAATCATTGCCCTCAGTTCGACCTTTAAGGATAAACATGGCGTCGTTCATTCCCGCATCGTGCCCACGCTCAAACCCGGCGCGATAGTGACAGTTCCCCGTTCCTGCGTGCAATACCTCGCTACAGAGTTTGGCATCGTGCAGCTTAAGGGGAAATCAACTCTGCAACGCGCGGAAGCGCTGATCGGAATTGCGCATCCCATGTTCCGCGACGAACTGACAAAGCAGGCCCGTGAGATGAAAATCTGATTGGATTGTGAACGGTCAGGAAACAAGAGGAGAAAGCCTTAAAATTATAAGTTAGTAGAAGAATTATCAGCAAAGTCAAGTGAACGGATACTCTTTGTAAAAGATTTTTAAAAAAATAAATTAACACAAAAGAGGTATGATTATGAGCAATACGGTTTTAAAGGAATTAAAGGAAGGTGTCTTGTTATTGACATTGAACCGGCCTGAGAAGAAGAACTCGTTTAATAAAGAACTGTGGGAGGTTTTTGCCGCCGAACTGGATGCCGCGCGGAAAAATGATGATGTTACTGTGGCTGTCATCACAGGCGCGGGCAATGATTTCTCGGCGGGTCAGGATTTGATGGATTACGGCGTTTCCGGCGCCGCGCACAGTTATAGAATTACTGAACGCGCGGTAGTTGATTTTGACAAACCGCTTATCGCCGCGGCTAAAGGGGTCGCCGTCGGGGGAGGCGCGACCATTCTGTTACATAGCGATGTGCTTTATGTAGGTGAAAGTTTACGCATGCGTCTGCCCTTCAATAGCCTTGGGATGGCGCCTGAATTTGCGAGTAGTTATATGTTACAGGCGCTCATTGGACCGCATCGCGCGGCAGAGCTCCTTTTTACCACGGAATGGATTGATGCCGACAAGGCTTTGGAGACGGGCATAGCCGTCCGCAAATTCAAGGATGATGAGCTTTTACAAAACGCGATGGCGAAATCCGCTGAAATAGCGCAGTTGCCTTTGAGTTCCCTGCTGGAAACGAAAAGATGCCTCAAAATGGCGCATAAAGCGGGTATCGAAGCTGCCCTTAAGGTTGAGAAGGATGCCATGGACAGACTGGCCGGCGGACCGGCAAGTATGGAGGCCATGATGGCATTCATGGAGAAGCGAAAGCCCGATTTCCGCAATCTGAAGAAAAAATAGCAGTACATATCCTCCGCGGAATATTGCGTCCGCCAGTGCGGCGGACCTAAGGTGGATAAAGTATTCCCCATAGTCTGTCATTACGCAATGACATCCACTTTTTTGCCATTACACCCATGGAGGAGCGAAGCTTTGAGCAATCCCGTGATTATTTAAATTACCATGGCAGTCGACGGTTCGCAATAGCATAAAGGTTACAATGATCAGTTCCGCAAAAAATATATTTTATCTCATCGAATTTATCAATATTTACGCCGCTGTTTACTATTCCAATTTTTTGTTTTTTTACCTGCGGCGCACATTCGGTTTTGGTGAAGTGGAAAATCTGCTGACCGCGGCCATAGGCGGCTTTGTCTATATTGTCGCGGCCTGGCAGGGCGGCAAACTCGCGGATCGTTATGGGGGCATCAGAATACTTTACCTTGGAGTCTGCGTTGTGATTTTGTCGCTTGTTCTGGGTGCGATATTCCCTGCGCCGGTAACGCAGGTAACGGTATACTGTTTGTGGACAGCGGGAATTTGTTTTATCTGGCCGTCACTTGAGAAACTGATCAGTGATGGGGCAGGGGCGTCATTGCCGAAGATGATCGGAATTTACAATGTTGCCTGGGCTTCCGGAAGTGCAGTGGGATATTTCACGGCAGGAATGCTGATTGAAAAACTGGGAATGGAAAGCCTGTTCTGGCTTCCTTTTGGGCTTACAATAGTCGAACTTGTCCTGATACCATGCGCCGCAATATTGCTGAAAAAAGAAAGTGATAGTGAATGTTATGAGGTTTCTACACCATTGGCTACCGATGCCACAGACACGAAACTGTTCCTGCGGATGGCCTGGTTCGCCAATCCTTTTTCTTATGTGGCGATTAATACTGTGATACCGTTAATTCCTTCCATTGCGGAAAAACTTGACCTTTCCACAGGCATGGCGGGCATTGTCTGTTCAATCTGGATGTTTGCAAGGCTGGCTGCTTTTGTCGGCTTCTGGCAATGGACAGGCTGGCATTACCGTTTCCGGTGGCTGGCCGGGTCTTTTATTTTAATGATTGTTTGTTTTTTCGGGATTCTCATGTCTCCATCGGTCGTCCTTCTGCTGATTGCGCAGGTTGGTTTCGGTCTGTCGATAGGACTGATCTATTACTCATCTCTCTACTATTCCATGAACGTGACGGAGAATAAGGGCGCAAACGCCGGTGTTCACGAGGCCATGATCGGGGCCGGCCTGTTTGCCGGTCCTGCTTTCGGCGCTACCGCACTCTACCTGGTTCCAACCATGGCGGGAATCGGTGCCTGGTCTGTGGGCGGTCTGCTTTGCGCCGGATTTTCCGGCTTGCTCCTGGTGAGACATTCCCATATGAAGTCATGAAGAGGGATGTTTTATTTCCGATAATAATACCGCATGGTGATGTCGGGTCAGTATTTAATTGACATAGGATTGTACATCATATAATTTCACCAAAGCAATGGTAAATGGAGATGATCTTTTATGAGCAACGCCTTAATCGGTCCCATGCGGCCCAACTTTCTTATCTTGACGCCGGCCTGTGTGCTGCTGGGAATATCGACTGCATATTGGTCGGGAGCTTCTCTTAATCCGATATATATTATTCTCATATTGGCAGGCGCTCTTATGTCGCATACGAGTGTTAACGCGCTCAATGAATATTTTGATTTCAGGAGTGGGCTCGATCTTATCACCGTGAAAACACCCTTTTCAGGCGGCACGAAAAGTTTGCCGGAAAATCCCGACAAGGCTCATCTGGCGCTCATCACCGGTCTGGTCAGTCTGGCTCTTGTGGCTTTAATAGGTATCTATTTTCTGATGGAACGCGGTATTTGGTTGTTGCCCATAGGCATCATCGGAATTATTCTTGTTTATGCTTATACGCCCTTTATTACGCGCCATCCTTTTTTATGTCTGATATCCCCCGGCCTTGGCTTCGGACCATTGATGGTGATGGGTACTGATTTCATGTTGACCGGACAATATTCCTGGACCGCGGCGTGGGCTTCTCTGGTGCCGTTTTTTCTGGTCAGCGATCTGCTGCTTCTTAATCAATTTCCTGATGTCGAAGCTGACAGGCAATTTAACAGGGATCACTATCCCATACGATTGGGACGCCGCAAAAGCGCTGAAATATATAATGCCTTTTTGGTTTTGACTTATGTGTCGATTATTGCCGGATATTTTTTGAAATTACTTCCCGCGGGAGCGCTTCTGGGACTGATTACTTTGATTCTGGCAGTTCCGGTGATGCGCGGTGTTGTCCGCCATGCCGATGATATTCCCGCCCTTATCCCGTTTATGATTAAAAACGTAATTATCAATATCAGCACGCCGGTGTTTGTTGCGCTGGGATTATTTTTTTCACACCGGTAAAAATAAAAGAGACGGAGAGGCATATGTTTAAAAACAAACTGTTCTGGTATTTCTTCATGATGCCCGGCGCGGTAGCCGGCTGGCTTTTTGCTTTATTTGGATTATTATTTCCGATTCAGAATGAGACCGTAAAGATATTCTGGATCATCATTACCTGCGCATGGGTCATCGGTCATCCGCTTGAGCTTGCCGCTTCCATACCTATAGCAAAATCGAAAGGGATTCCCGTAGGGACAGCAGTGCTGAAAACCATTGCCTTCGGTTTTACATGGTGGATGCCTATCAAGATGGGAGTTACCGATAAATAATATTCGGGATTGTATCGGATAGAAATTATTGTCTTCTATATTTTTATAACATAATAGAATATTATCTGATCAAGGAGGCATTATGGCTGTTATACGAAAAGAACAGAAGGAAAAATCGCGGAACGTATTGCTGAGAGTCAGCATACCGGCAACGCTTATGGCTGAAGTAAAAAAGATCAAAAAGGTTTGTAAGGATACAGGATTCTTTTTTGATGTCAAACCTGACGTCATCAATGCAGTTGAAAGGGCCGTTGAAGAAGCAAAAGCGATGGTGCAAAAAGAAAAAAATAAAAATTGAAACAATTAGAAAATTAAATCATCGCGGAATTCGATGTAAAAAGTAATAATTTATAGAGTCGGATATCAATTATATTTTACATATTTGATTTTATAAATAAGGATACTTTTAAATCGAGGTTGCCATGACCCATCATATTATGAAATCAGGTTATGCAGCTCTTATCGACCGTATTAATCGTCATCCCCAGGGCGCGCCCCTTTCTGAAGCGCTTTATAAAATCCTGAGTATTCTGTTCACCCCGAAAGATGCCGCTCTGCTATCCCTTCTTCCCATGAAGCCGTTCTCGGTTGAGACGGTCTCCCGTGTCTGGAAGATGAAGATATCATCCGCCCAAAAAATATTGGATGATCTGGCCTGCCGCGCAATTCTTATTGATATTGAAGAATACGGAAGGCAGGTCTATTTGCTTCCCCCTCCCATGGCCGGTTTCTTTGAGTTCTCTCTCATGAGAATCCGCGGGGATATTGACCAGAAAGTGCTAAGCGAACTTTTCTATCAGTATCTTAATGTGGAAGAGGACTTCATAAAAGCCCTCTTTACGGAGGGAGAAACACAGTTTGGACGTGTATTTGTTCACGAGCCGTCTGTGCCCCCTGAATTCAGCCTGGCTGTTTTCGATTATGAACGCGCCACAGAAGTTATTAAAACAGCTTCCTTCAGGGGCATCAGCATCTGTTACTGCCGTCATAAAATGCAGCATCTCGGCAGAGACTGCGATGCGCCGAAGGATATTTGCATGACCTTTAACGCGACAGCAGGGTCGCTGATAAAGCACGGTCATGCCCGCGAGGTTTGTCAGGAGGAATGCCTTGACCTGCTCCATGCAGCCTGCGATCAAAAACTGGTTCAGTTCGGTTCCAATGTCCGTAAGAGGGTTAACTTCATCTGCAATTGCTGCGGCTGCTGTTGCGAGGCCATGATCGCCGCAAGACGTTTCGGACTTCTGCATCCTGTTCACACGACGAATTTTCTGCCGGAGATTCGGGAAGAAAATTGCACGGGTTGCGGTCAGTGTGTGAAGGTCTGTCCGGTAAATGCCATGAGTCTCATTTCAGCAAACAATCCACACAAACCGAAAGCAACGAAAGCTTTCCTGCGTGAAGAAATATGCCTCGGCTGCGGTATTTGT
>Ga0153915_10000634_pt1 | contig 32484 bp, 32 predicted proteins | sample Opewatmetagenome_2_FD_107003 | JGI IMG/M metagenome (GOLD analysis project Ga0153915, IMG submission 107003) | Freshwater wetland microbial communities from Ohio, USA - Open water 3 Core 3 Depth 3 metaG | ecosystem: Environmental > Aquatic > Freshwater > Wetlands | place: USA: Ohio, Lake Erie... | reverse complement strand
TTCATATGATATTATTTTTTCGTTTATGGTCAATGTAACGTCGCATGCCTGAATAATCATCAAACCGGATGCCTGGTACAAGCATGCTCGCTTCATAGTTATACGCTTTATTCTACAATTTTTACCAGGTGTTTAACTTTATCAACCATTCCGAGAATGGAAGGCGTTGCTTCATGCTCCACCACGTTATTCAGTTTTTTGAGGCCAAGGGCATCAAGGGTTTTCTTCTGAACGGCCGGTGCTCCGATACGGCTTTTGAATTGTTTGATCTTTATAGTTGCCATGTTCTTTCACTTTAACCTTTAAATACTTTTTCAATGGAAACACCACGATTCTGAGCTACCATATAGGCATCGCGTAATTCCCCGAGGGCAGCCATTGTGGCCTTTACCAAATTGTGGGGGTTGGATGAACCTTTTGATTTAGCCAGCACGTCAGTAATACCGACACTTTCAAGTACGGCACGCATGGCTCCTCCTGCTTTAACCCCGGTACCCGGAGTGGCTGGTTTCAGAAACACTTCAGCACCACTATATTTTGCCCACTGTTCGTGAGGAATGGTACCTTTCAATACGGGAACCTTGATCAGGTTTTTTTTGGCAGCTTCTGCGCCTTTGGCAATGGCAGCTGTTACTTCACCTGCTTTACCAAGGCCCCAGCCAACAATGCCGTCTTCATTTCCTACCACAACAATGGCAGAAAAGCTGAATGCACGACCTCCCTTAGTTACTTTTGTAACACGGTTGATTGCAACCAGTCTGTCTTTCAACTCCAAATCATTGGTAGTCTTAACTCTATTCATTTGTCCTGCCATGTCGATTAAAATTTAAGACCGCCTTTGCGTGCGGCATCTGCAACTTCTTTTACTCTCCCGTGATACAGATAACCATTACGGTCAAAAACAACCGTGGTTATACCTGCTTCCAGTGCACTTTTGCTGATCATCTCGCCCACTTTGGCTGCTTGTTCTTTCTTGGTCATCTTTTCTTCGATTTTCAGGGAAGAAGCTGATGCCAGTGTTTTGCCAGACTTATCATCAATAATCTGAACATAGATTTGCTTGTTGCTTCTGAAAACAGTCATTCGGGGTCTTTCTCCCGTTCCGCTTACTTTGGAACGGATCCCGATTTTTATCTTTTGTCTTCTCGACTCTTTCGTTGTCATCTCTGATTAATTTTTAGCGTAATTACTTCTTACCGGCTGACTTGCCTGCTTTTCTGCGAACCACTTCACCAACAAAGCGCACACCCTTACCCTTATATGGTTCAGGTTTACGGAGTGAACGGATTTTTGCGCAGACCTGACCAATCAATTGCTTGTCGCAGGATTCGAGGATAATCATCGGGTTTTTATTACGTTCAGTCTTTGTTTCCAGTTTTACCTCCTGGGGTAACACAATGAGGATGTTGTGCGTATATCCAAGTGACAAATCAAGTACCTGGCCATTGTTTGCTGCACGGTACCCGACACCGACCAGTTCAAGTTCCTTGCGGTAACCCTGAGAGACACCGATTACCATGTTATTGATTAATGAGCGGTACAAACCATGCTTTGAACGATATTCACGTTCGTCTGACGGTCTGAAAACCAAAATATCACCATCCTTTACTTCAATGGTAATATCCGGATTGACAACTTGTTTCAACTCTCCTTTCGGCCCTTTTACAGTGACAATATTGTCATTGCTGACAGTAACTGCCACACCGGCCGGAATATGTATGGGTAATTTTCCAATTCTTGACATAATTCGCTCCTCCTCTTTAATAGATGTAACACAATACTTCGCCTCCGAGTTTCTGCTCCTTGGCTTCTTTATCGGTCATCACCCCCTTGGAGGTTGACAAAATGGCTATGCCCAGGCCGTTGAGAACACGGGGCATGTCACGATAACCAACATATTTTCGCAAACCTGGTGTCGATACACGAGTCAAATTTCTGATCGAATTCACCTTGTTCACGGGATCATATTTCAGGGCAATCTTGATTGTACCCTGAGGACCTTCTTCCACGAATTTGTAATTCAAGATATAGCCCTTTTCGAAAAGGATTTTGGTAATTTCCTTTTTCAAATTTGATGCGGGAATTTCAACAACTCGGTGTTTGGCCTTAATGGCATTCCGCATTCTGGTTAAATAATCTGCTATAGGATCTGTCATATTTGTAATTTAAATTGATCCGGACTACCCGGACAATATTTAACAATCGTTTATAATGCTGCTTACCAGCTAGCCTTGCGCACACCTGGAATCAACCCCTTGGATGCCATTTCCCGAAACTGTATGCGGGAAATTCCGAATTGGCGAATATAGCCTTTCGGACGTCCTGTCATACTGCAACGGTTGTGAATGCGTACCGGGCAGGAGTTTTTCGGAAGTGACTGTAATGCTTCATAATTGCCTTCTGCCTTGAGCTGGGCTCTTTTTTCAGCATATTTGGCGATTAAGGCGGCACGTTTCACTTCGCGTGCTTTCATTGATTCTTTTGCCATAGTAAATTAGTCTTTTTTAATGTTTTTAAACGGCAGGCCGAATTCCCTCAGCAAGGCATAACCTTCTTCATCCGTTTTCGCGGAAGTTACAAAGGTAATATTCATTCCCAACAATTTGACGATGTTGTCAATGTTAATTTCAGGAAAAATGATCTGTTCTTCAACTCCCAGTGTATAGTTTCCACGACCATCCAATTTGCTTTCAATACCCTTGAAGTCACGGATACGTGGTAAAGAAACACGAACCAACCGTTCAAGGAATTCATACATGCGTTCGCGGCGCAGCGTCACACGTACACCAATCGGCATTTTTTTACGAAGCTTAAAGTTGGATATATCTTTCTTTGAAATGGTAGCCACGGCCTTTTGACCTGTGATAGCCGTCAGTTCATTAATGGCCGTTTCAATGATCTTTTTGTCGGCAACAGCAAGGCCAAGACCCTGATTGATTACGATTTTCTTCAGAACAGGAACTTGCATAACCGTTGTATATCCAAACTCTTTCGTTAATGCAGGAACAATGCGTTCTGCATAATCATTCTTAAGATTAGCGGTATTAGCCATTATTTGATTTCCTCCCCAGATTTTTTAGATACACGTACTAACTTGCCTTCAGCATTTCTTTTGCGACCAATACGCGTTGCTTTCCCGGTTTTGGGATCCAGCGGATTGAGGTTTGAAATGTGGATGGAAGCTTCTTTTTTCACAATTCCTCCCTGAGGACTATTGGCATTGGGTTTGGTACTCTTTGAGACCATATTTACACCTTCTACGATGGCGCGCTGTTTTTCAACCAGCACCTCAAGCACGCGACCGGTCTTACCTTTGTCTTCGCCTGTGTTTACATAGACGGTGTCACCCTTTTTGATATGTAACTTACTCATTAGTTATTCATTCTACTGGTTAAAGTACTTCAGGAGCTAAAGAAACGATCTTCATGTTGGTGATACGAAGTTCCCTCGCAACCGGACCGAAAATACGACTTCCGCGTAACTCACCTGCATTGTTCAACAACACGCATGCATTGTCATCGAAACGAATGTAAGAACCATCAGCTCTCCTGATTTCTTTTTTCGTACGAACTATAACGGCTTTCGAAACCGTCCCTTTCTTGATTTCGCTGGACGGGATGGTGCTTTTTATGGCAACCACGATAATATCCCCAACTGAAGCATAACGACGACCCGTTCCGCCCAAAACGCGGATACAGAGTACTTCTTTAGCTCCTGAGTTGTCAGCGACTAATAGTCTTGATTCTGCTTGTATCATATTACTTCGCTCTTTCGATTATTTCGACTAATCTCCATCTTTTTGTCTTGCTCAATGGACGAGTTTCCATGATCCGCACGGTATCACCGATGTTACATTCATTTTTCTCGTCATGAGCATGGTATTTTTTTGTTTTCTGGACAAACTTACCATAAATCGGGTGCTTTTCTTTCCATTTTACAGCAACGGTAATGCTCTTGTCACATTTATTGCTGATGACAACCCCGGCTCTTTCTTTTCTTAAATTTCTTTCCATCGGGCTTTTAATTTTGTTGATTCAATGCTCTCTCGCGCAAAACGGTTTTCAAACGAGCAATCTCCCGGCGTATGAACTTTATCTGTGTGGAATTGTCCAGCGGAGAAATAGAATGCTGCAATTTCAGCTGGTCCAAACGTGCGCTTTCAGTCTGTGTACGTTCGGCAATTTCCTTTGTCGTCAGTTCTCTGATTTCTTTTATTTTCATACGGCTTAGGCATTAGTGTTTTGGAAATCATAATCTCTGCGAACTACAAACTTGGTAGCTACAGGTAGTTTCTGAGCAGCCAAACGCAGCGCTTCCTTAGCAATGTCGAAAGGTACGCCTTCCACCTCAATCAGAATGCGACCCGGAGTTACCGGAGCGACAAAACCTTCAGGTGATCCTTTACCTTTACCCATACGTACTTCGGCAGGCTTTTTGGTGAAGGGCTTATCTGGAAATATTCGAATCCAGATCTGACCCTGACGTTGCATGTGACGGGTTACAGCGATACGCGCAGCTTCAATCTGCTGTCCGGTAATCCAATGTGAATCCAACGTCTTTATGCCAAAAGAGCCGAATGCCAACTGGTTCCCACGTTGGGCAATGCCTTTCATGCGACCCTTCTGTTGTCTTCTGAACTTTGTTCTTTTTGGTTGTAACATGTCTCTTTACTCTAATGTTGACACTTATTTGTTTCTCTTTTTGCGGAAACCACCTCTGCGGTCATCGCGACGATCATTACCGGCAGAGGAACCGGTGCTGCGTCCGCTTTCTTTTGATGTTGCGAATTGTGGAGCCAAATCAACTTTACCATAAACCTCCCCACGGCAAATCCACACTTTCACACCTATCAGACCGACTTTTGTCAATGCTTCCGCTTGTGCATAATCAATATCTGCACGGAACGTATGTAACGGAGTACGTCCTTCTTTATACATTTCGGAACGAGCCATTTCTGCACCGTTCAGACGACCTGCCACCAACACTTTGATCCCTTCCGCTCCCATTCTCATGGTTGACTGGATGGCCATTTTTACAGCGCGGCGATAGGCAATCTTACCTTCAACCTGGCGGGCAATATTGGCTGCCACGATCTCGGCATCAAGTTCAGGACGTTTGATCTCATAAATATTGATCTGAACATCCTTATCGGTAATCTTTTTCAATTCTTCCTTCAGCTTGTCCACTTCCTGACCGCCTTTACCGATGATGATACCCGGACGGGCCGTACATACGGTGATGGTGACCAATTTAAGTGTACGTTCAATAATGATACGAGATACGCTAGCCTTAGCCAAACGAGCGATCAGGTATTTACGGATTTTACTGTCTTCCAACAGTGTTTCGCCATATTTGCGACCACCGAACCAGTTGGAATCCCAACCTCTGATGATACCCAGGCGGTTACTTACCGGATTTACTTTCTGTCCCATTTAGCCTTAATTTTGTTCGTTATTTGTTGTTAGTGTATCAATGCTCAAAGTAACGTGATTGGAACGTTTGCGTACGCGATAACCTCTTCCCTGTGGTGCCGGACGAAGTCTTTTCAACATCGTCGCGGAATCAACTTTCAATTCTTTTACATACAACAAACCTGCTTCGGCCTTGCGGTCGTTTTTAAGTTCCCAGTTGGCGATGGCAGAACGCAATAATTTTTCCAGACGTTCAGAAGCATCTTTATTGGAGTACTTCAGGATACCAAGCGCCAAAAACACTTCCTTGCCTCTGATCATGTCAGCAACATAACGCATTTTCCGTGGTGACGTGGGAACGCTTTTGAGCTTTGCGAAGGACTGAGTCTTCAGCACTTCTTTTCTAGCATCAGCTGCTAATTTTTTTCTTGCACCCATTTTATATTCGTGTTTTGTTTTTTCTTACAACGGTTTATTTCTTTTTGTTTCCGCCATGGCCTCTGAACGTACGCGTCGGGGAAAATTCACCCAACTTGTGTCCTACCATATTTTCGGTTACATAAACCGGGATAAACTTGTTTCCGTTATGAACGGCAATCGTATGTCCAACGAAATCAGGCGAAATCATCGAGGCGCGTGCCCATGTTTTCACAAGGCTTTTCTTTCCTGATTCATTCATGGCCAGAATTTTAGCTTCCAGCTTGATATTGATGTACGGTCCTTTTTTTAATGAACGACTCATAGTTTTCTTGAATGTTGAAGGTTATTTTTTACGTCTTTCGATGATGTACTTGCTCGACTGTTTCTTTGGTGACCTTGTCTTAAGACCCTTGGCCAGCAAGCCTTTGCGGGATCTTGGATGACCTCCTGATGCACGACCTTCACCACCACCCATGGGGTGATCGACAGGATTCATAACAACACCACGGTTTCTCGGACGACGGCCCAGCCATCTGGAACGTCCTGCCTTACCTGAACTTTCAAGTGCATGGTCTGAGTTGCCTACACTGCCAACCGTTGCCTTGCAGGAAAGCAAAATCTTGCGGGTTTCTCCGGAAGGCATACGGATTATGGCATAATTATCTTCCTTGGAAGTCAACTGAGCAAACGTTCCGGCAGAACGAACCATCTTGGCTCCTTGTCCGGGACGAAGTTCAATGTTGTGAATTACAGTACCGACAGGTATGTTCTTTAAAGGAAGAGCATTGCCGACTTCCGGAGCAGCTTCTTCTCCGGACAACAGTTTCATTCCAACCTGCAGACCATTGGGTGCAAGTATGTACGTTTTTTCACCGTCTGCATAAAACAACAAAGCAATACGGGCCGAACGGTTCGGGTCGTATTCAATGGTTTGTACTGTAGCAGGTATACCATCTTTCGAACGCTTGAAATCAATGAAACGGTAAGCTTGCTTATGACCGCCACCTAAGTAGCGCATGGTCATCTTACCTGAATTGTTTCGTCCTCCTGATTTTCTCAGGCCGAAAACAAGCGATTTTTCTGGTGCAGTTGCTGTGATGGTTTCAAAAGCACCAATAATCTTATGTCTCTGCCCCGGCGTAGTGGGCTTTAGTTTACGTACTGCCATTTTTCTTATATATTGCTGTAAAAATCAATTGTATCTCCTTCTTTCAATGTCACAACGGCTTTTTTATAGGAGGATTCTTTACCTTTTACAATGCCGCTCTTGGTAAACCGGCTCTTGTTTTTTCCACGGCAATTGATCGTGTTCACGTCAATTACAGTCACATTATACATATCCTGCACGGCTTTGGCAATCTCAATTTTGTTTGCATCAGGCTGTACGCGGAAACCATACCGGTTTAACTTTTCGGTGATGGCTGTCATCTTTTCAGTAACGATCGGTTTGATGATAATTCCCATTTTCTGATCTCCTTATGCATTTAAAATTGACTCGATTCCGGCAACAGAACCCTCGGTAAGGATAAGCGATTTCGCATCCAACACTTTGTAAGTATTTAATTCAGAAACCGTTACAACCTTAACGTTTGACAAATTACGAGCCGACAAATATACGTTTTTATTTGTTTCTGCCAATACAAAAAGTGACTTTTTATCAGCGACTTTCAAATTATTGGCTAAAGCGATAAAATCTTTTGTTCTGGGGGTTTCAAAGGCAAAGTCTTCAACAACCATGATGGCGTTTTCTATGGCCTTATAACTAAGAGCAGATCTTCTTGCCAATGCTTTCACTTTTTTGTTCAGCTTGAAGCTGTAATCGCGGGGTTTCGGGCCGAATACGCGGGCTCCGCCCACCAATACAGGCGAGTTGATATCACCGCGACGGGCTCCGCCGCCACCTTTTTGCCTGCCCAGCTTCCTGGTGGAACCGGACATTTCACTTCTTTCTTTCGATTTGTGCGTACCCTGACGGTTGTTGGCACGGTACTGCTTCACGTCCAACCAAATGGCGTGATCATTGGGTTCGATAGCGAATACAGCATCACTGAGCGTGATCTTTCTTCCGGTATCTTCACCATTTATTGTATATACACTCAGTTCCATTACTTTTCAATGATTACGATTGAACCTTTAGCGCCCGGAACAGAACCTTTGATCAAGACCAAGTTGTGCTCTGGAATCACTTTTATTACCTGCAAATTTTGGACGGTCACTCGTTCACCACCCATTTGTCCACCCATGCGCATTCCTTTAAATACACGTGAAGGCCATGATGATGCACCCAGCGAACCCGGGGCACGCAAACGGTCAGATTGACCATGTGTGGTTCCACCAACGCCACCGAATCCATGACGTTTCACAACACCCTGGAACCCTTTACCTTTGGAGGTTCCTACTACGTCAACATACTCATCAGCCTCAAATAATTCGGCTGTCACTACATCTCCGGATTTTAATCCTTCGAATCCCTTGAACTCAACCAAGTGTTTTTGAGGAGCTACTCCTGCCTTTTTAAAATGGCCCATCTCAGGTTTGGTGGTATGTTTTTCATTTTTTTCCTGAAAACCAAGCTGAACGGCCTCATAACCGTCAGTTGCCAACGTCTTCACCTGAGTGACCACACAAGGACCAGCTTCTACAACAGTGCATGGAATGTTTTTTCCATCAGCACTGAAAACGGAAGTCATTCCGATTTTCTTTCCTAATAATCCTGGCATTTCTTACTGAATTTAACTAAATCACACTTTTATTTCAACTTCAACACCGCTTGGTAATTCAAGCTTCATCAGTGCATCCACCGTCTTGGCGCTCGTATTGTAAATATCGATCAACCTTTTGAAAGAGGACAACTGAAATTGTTCACGCGATTTTTTGTTGACAAACGTCGAACGGTTTACCGTGAAAATACGCTTATGCGTGGGAAGGGGGATCGGACCGCTGACAACAGCACCCGTAGCCTTCACCGTTTTTACGATTTTCTCTGCGGATTTATCCACCAGATTGTAATCGTACGATTTGAGTTTGATACGAATTTTTTGGCTCATATTTGTTTAAAATTTATAAATGGTGCGACCGGCTGTAGAGCTATTAACACAGCCTGAGGCAAAAATTACAATAAATCAGTACGTCCGTTGCACTCAGTCAATACAGCCGTCGCAATAGCCTTCGACACTTCAGCAAAGTGTGAAAATTCCATGGTACTTGTTGCACGGCCTGAGGTAATGGTACGCAAGGCCGTTACATAACCAAAGGTTTCTGAAAGGGGCACCTTAGCTTTTACGATGCGTGCTCCGGAACGGTTGGATTCCATACCGCCCACCTGACCACGACGTTTGTTAAGGTCACCGATTACATCACCCATATTTTCTTCTGGCGTAATGACCTCCAGTTTCATGATGGGTTCCAGCAATATCGGTTTTGCCTTGGCGCATGCTGTCTTAAAGGCAATATTAGCACAGATTTCAAACGACAACTGATCGGAGTCCACCGGATGGAACGAACCATCCAGTACCGTCACTTTAAGTCCCTCCATTGGAAAACCAGCCAGAACACCATTGCGCATGGCGTTCTGGAAACCCTTCTGAATGGCAGGTATATATTCCTTCGGGATGTTACCACCCTTTACTTCGTCAATAAATTGCAGATCGCCTTCAAATTCATGATCTTTCGGACCTACTTTGACGATCATGTCGGCAAATTTACCGCGTCCACCTGTCTGTTTTTTGTAGGTTTCACGAATTTGTATTTCCTGAGAGATAGCCTCCTTATACGAGACCTGAGGACGACCCTGATTACATTCAACCTTGAATTCTCGTTTCAAACGGTCAATGATGATTTCCAGGTGAAGCTCACCCATACCGGAAATGATAGTCTGACCGGATTGTTCATCTGTTCTGACCGTAAAGGTTGGATCTTCCTCTGCCAGCTTACCGAGTCCTATACCCAGTTTATCCAGGTCTTTTTGGGTTTTCGGTTCAATTGAAATACCGATAACAGGAGCGGGAAAATCCATCGATTCAAGTACAATCGGATGTTTTTCATCGCACAGTGTGTCTCCGGTACGGATATCCTTGAAACCAACACCGGCACCAATATCACCCGCAGAGATGACATCTACCGGATTCTGTTTATTGGAATGCATCTGAAACAGACGCGATATACGTTCTTTCTTGTCAGAACGAACGTTATACACATAACTTCCTGATTCGATTTTGCCTGAATAGACACGAACGAAGCACAAACGGCCCACATAGGGGTCAGTGGCAATTTTAAAAGCCAATGCCGTTAAAGGCTGATCCTCATCAGGAAGACGTTTGATTTCTTTTTCCGGATTTTCAGGATCATGTCCGATGATGGCTTCTGTATCCAGTGGACTGGGCAAGAAAGCACATACAGCATCCAAAAGGGTCTGAACACCTTTGTTTTTAAAGGAAGAACCGCATAACATCGGATTAAGGGCCATGGAAATGGTACCTTTGCGGATAGCCTGAATAATATCAGCTTCTGTAATGGAAGATGGATCATCGAAATATTTTTCCATCACCACATCGTCACATTCAGCAGATGCCTCCAGCATTTTATCGCGCCATTCCTGTGCTTCCTGTAATAAACCGGCTGGAATTTCCTCTGTTGAATACTCGGCTCCCATTGTTTCATCATGCCAGTATATTGCTTTCATGCGGATAAGATCTATGACGCCTTTGAATTTCTCTTCAGCGCCAATAGGAATCTGAACCGGACATGGATTAGCATGAAGAATGGTCTTCATCTGGTGAACCACTTCAAAAAAGTCAGCACCCGAACGGTCCATCTTGTTTACGTAACAGATGCGAGGAACATTGTACTTATCAGCCTGACGCCATACGGTTTCAGACTGCGGTTCCACACCACCGACAGCACAGTAGGTGGCTACGGCTCCATCCAGAATACGCAACGAGCGCTCCACCTCCACGGTAAAGTCCACGTGCCCAGGAGTGTCTATCAGGTTTATCTTGAATTTATCACCGGCATAATTCCAGCTTGTCGTCGTCGCAGCGGAAGTAATGGTGATGCCTCGCTCCTGTTCTTGTTCCATCCAGTCCATCGTGGCAGCTCCATCATGCACTTCACCGATCTTATGAGTAAGACCGGTGTAGAAAAGAATACGCTCAGAAGTCGTAGTCTTTCCGGCATCAATGTGGGCCATGATCCCGATGTTTCTGGTGTATGTTAAATCTGCTTTAGCCATTGTTTGCGTTTTACCTTTACCTAATCTTTTTTACCTTAACCTATTTAAAACCTGAAGTGAGCAAACGCACGATTCGCTTCAGCCATTCTGTGCATGTCTTCCTTACGTTTGAATGCACCTCCCTGATTGTTGTACGCATCAACAATTTCAGCAGCCAACTTGTCCGCCATGGATTTTCCTCCACGTTTGCGGGCATATAAAATAACATTTTTCATTGAGACGGACTCTTTGCGGTCCGGGCGAATTTCTGTAGGTACCTGGAATGTAGCTCCACCGATGCGGCGGGATTTTACTTCGACTTGAGGAGTGATATTGTCGAGAGCTGTCTTCCAGATTTCGAGAGCGGATTTTTCATCGTTCGGCAATTTGGCCTTAACGATGTTCAGAGCAGAATAAAAAATATCATAGGAGATACTTTTTTTTCCATCGTACATCAAGTGATTGACAAATTTGGTCACTTTAATGTCATTAAAAACAGGATCCGGCAGGATGACCCGTTTTTTCGGTTTGGTCTTTCTCATTTTCTCAAAATTTTCCGTTTTTGTTTGGTTGTCTTCTTTTTGTTTCTTCAATATTCCCGCCGGAACATTTACTCAACCGTGCTATAAAGCTACTACCAATAAAAAACAGCGTGATTAATTTAACTGTAAGATTCTTTTTAAGCTAACATACGGAAGATTATTTCTTCTTTGCGGTTGCTGGTTGTCCTGCTTTCGGGCGTTTGGCTCCGTATTTGGAACGTCTTTGCTTGCGACCAGTCACACCGGACGTATCCAGCGTACCACGAACGATGTGGTAACGGACACCTGGCAAGTCTTTCACACGACCGCCACGAACCAGTACGATGGAGTGTTCCTGAAGGTTGTGACCTTCACCATGGATATAGCTGTTCACCTCTTTTGTGTTGGTGAGACGTACCCTTGCCACTTTACGCATCGCCGAATTCGGTTTTTTGGGTGTCGTGGTGTATACGCGCACACAAACGCCACGTCTCTGAGGACAGGCATTCAACGCGGGAGACTTGCTCATGTCTGTCTGCGCAGCCCTTCCTTTTCTTACTAATTGCTGAATTGTAGGCATTTTAGAAATTTTTACTTTTTATTTGATCAAAATTTTTGCTTTTGGACTTGCCAAAAAAGGACTGCAAAATTACAGTTTCTTTTCGACAAACCAATGCCTAACCGAAAAAAATCCTGAATTTTGTTAAAAGCGGGTGCAAAGATAGCACTATTTGCCAGAAACACTCTAATCAACAAGCAATATTTTCGGGTTTACTGACAGTTTCGGCTATCAAGCCTCGCCACCACCAAAACCAATAATGGGTGGCATAAAGGTATTTCCTCCCGTGGGCTTGTTAATGGTGCCAAATTGTCTTTCATACCGTGATAAATTATCCTGCAAGGCAGCCAGCAATCGTTTAGCATGCTCTGGGGTTACGATGATACGCGATTTGACATGAGCTTTGGGCACACCAGGCATCAGCCGGATAAAATCGAGAATAAATTCAGAACTGGAATGAGAGATGACAGCCAGATTGGAATAGATACCTTGGGCCACCTCTTCGGAAAGCTCAATGTTTAGTTGATTTTGTTCGTTGGTCTTTTCCATGATTCAGTATGTTTTTTTATGTACACCTATAATATATATAATGGCGCTTCGTATTAAACGTCAGCAAAGGTAACACAATTTCACAAAAAGCACCTTTCTGTAAATACTCTTTCCACTACATCGTTAACGAGAACAAAAAATTAGCTTTTATTTCTGATTTTCAATTTATTGCTTTCTTTCTAACGTCGTTGACCGCCAATGTTAATGTTAATTCTTTGCTTTTATTCACGTTGTAAGTGTTTTTTTTACACTTTTTTTTTGAGTGAATAAAAAAAAGTATATCTTTACGGCTGTTTCTTTGGCAAAAACGGCAATTTGTCCCCTTTCGCTGATAATTTTTCGACATTATTAAAAGTATATACACTTGAAAAACACAGTATTAGCTCCACGGGTGAACCAGCTGTCACTATTTGACATCCGGGTGAACGGATCGTATAAAAGGTCTTGCCTTCCAGGCCTGAGACCATCAATCAGAATCAATATAAAATAAAACAGTTATAGGTGCTTTTTAAAAGTGTCCGTTGTTCGGCGTGATGTTTTTGGAAGCTAGAATTTTAAACAAATTTTTCAAATGGAAAATCATTTTAAAAAACTCTGTCATCGACTGCCCTTGTTCCTGATTGGGATAGTGGCGTGGAGTTCTTTGTTTGTTTCCTGTAAAGACATCTATCCATATGATGATGAAGAGCCGGACTGGCTTGGAGAAAGCGTCTATGAATACCTGGTTGCGAACGGAAATTACACCAACATTACCAAGATCATTGATGATCTCGACTATAAAGAGGTACTTTCAAAAACAGGTAGCAAGACGCTGTTTGTCGCCAATGATGAGGCATTTGAACGCTTCTACCAAAACAACGCCTGGGGGATAACCAGTTATGATCAAATGACTGAGGCTCAGAAAAACCTCATTCTGAAATATTCCATGATCAATAACGCCTACCTGATTGAGACGTTGTCGAATTATTATGCAATCCAAGGTGGGCTTCAGGAAGGATCGGCCATCAGGCGGGTAACGTCTGTCTCTTACCTGGATACCGTCCCTTTTGTTTCAGGAGACCAGCTACCCGAAAATTCCTATTGGGATAAATACAGAAGCAAAGGCCTTTATTTACTCCAGGATGCTTCCGATTGGCCTTTAGTGCATTTATTACAGAAAGCACTTGATTACAATGGCATCTCCGACGCTGATTTCAAAATCATGACCGGCATTGAGCGTAGCAGGAATGATGCTTATATTTTCCAGAACAAAGTAATTGAACGTGACATTGCCTGTAAAAACGGTTATGTCAATGTATTGGAAGATGTCCTGACACCTCCAATGAATATGGCTAATTATATCAGTACCCGTCCTGAACTCTCAGCCTATTCAAAAATGCTGGATAGGTTCTGCGCACCCTTTTATGACAGAGCCAATACCAATGATTACAAAGAGCTTATGGCTAACAAGAATATATCTTTTAATGATTCCATATTCGAATTATGCTATTTTTCCGAACTTGGAGGTACGACAACTTATCCGAGCGGTGCATCTATTGATGAAAGCCTCATGCTGACGTTTGATCCAGGATGGAACAGTTATGCTTATCAGTACGGTTCGTTGCAATCTGACATGGCTGTCATTTTTGCTCCAACCAATGATGCCCTTGATGCATATTTCAATGACGGCAGCGGAAGGGCGTTAAAAGAACGCTACCTCACATGGGAAAATGTACCCAACAACATTCTCGTCTTACTGTTGAACCGGCACATGCGGGAGTCTCTTATGAATTCAATTCCGAGTAATTTTTACAAAATGGTGGACAATTCCAGTTCGTCGTTGGGAGCCGATCCGTCCGATATCATTGATTCATTAAACTACATCGGACTGAACGGTCTTGTTTATGTCACGAGTAAGATTTACCCTCCGGATGATTATGTCTCTGTTTATGGCCCTGCATTGTTCAGCAGTAAAACGACTGTTTTGAACTGGGCCATTAAAGAATACCTGTACAATCTTTACCTGAATTCCATGGTAAACACGTATGCCTTTGTTGCGCCAACGGATAATGCGCTCTCTTACTATATCGACCCTGTTACGTATGGCACCGATATGCCGTCAGTGCTGAAATTCTGGTACGATGCCTCACCTTCATCACTTTCGGTGAAAGCTACTGTCTATCCCTACAACAAAATAACAGGTGTTGTTGGAGACTCTCTCACCACCATCGACGATGAATCATTTGTTAAAAGCCGTCTTGTACGGATACTGGACCAAAGCATCATCGTCAGCGATTTTAAAAACGAAGGCGGCAGTTTCACGGATGGTTATTACGTGACCAAGGATGGAAACATTGTCAAAGTTAATGATATTACCAACATCGATGGGCAGACCTCATCCGATGTCATGACCCTTCAGGGCGGTAACGATATCCTCAACAACCGTTATGTTCATTTGACAGACAGCGGCATTTACCATCAGGAAAACGGAACAACCTTTTTTATCGATTCACTCTACCAGACACCATTCCAGTCTGTTTATACCGTGTTAAGCGACTCTGCCAACTATCCTTCCTTTAATGCATTCTTCAAACTGCTTACAGGATTTCCTGATGACAACGTCTTCCTGAAAGCAACTAACTATTATGGGATAGACTTCAATGTGAAGTTTTTCAATACGTATCGATACACCGTGTACGTACCGACAAAAGATGCTATTGATGATGCATACAGAAAAGGGATCATACCGACGTGGGATTATATCAACAGTGTGACTGACCAGGATGTAAAAGACTCCCTGATTACCAGAATGGAACGGTTTGTCAGGTATCATTTCCAGGATAATTCCGTATTTATCCACTCCAGTCAGACTGTCGATGGGCTGTACCAAACAGCCACCATCAAACAAGACACCAGTGAATCCTACCACAACACCTATATTAATAAATTTTATCGCCTGGGAGTGGAAAGCGATGGTGAAGAATTAACCCTGACCACTGAATATACCGGAGACAAAGATAGTGAGGGAAACATCAAACCTTATACGGCTAAGGTCGTTACCACAGGTGGCTTGTATAACCTTTTGACCAGGGATTATGTATTCAATCTTAATCCTTCCAGTCTGACATCCCTTACGAGTACTGCGTATTCATCCAGTGAGATCACCACATCATCTACGGCGGTGATCCATCAAATAGACAAGGTGTTGAGATTTGAATAAAATATGCCTATTATGAAATCCAGATTTACTATAGCTTTTTTGCTCTTTGTAGCCTTCAATTCAATTACCACAGCACAAACTGCTTCCACTGTAATTGTTCAGGGTACCGTTACTGCAAGGTCTAATGCTGAGACATTGGTCGGCGTTTCTGTCACTGAGGTAGATGCCACCAATCGTATTCAGAGTGGTGCCGTTACGGATGACAACGGTCATTATGTCATTAAGGTTAAAAACACGAGCAACAAATTGATTTTTGGCTACCTTGGCTACTCGAAGCAAAGTCGTACCATCGGAAACACCCGAACCATCAATGTTGCTTTGGAAGAAAGCCAGACAACCCTTAAAGAAGTGGCCGTTGTCGGCAGAAAGACGTATAGCGAAGGAGGGTTCAGCATCCCTCAGCGTGAAATATCGACTGCTGTTCAAACCATTAATGCCAAGGATTTTGAAGGACTGCAGGTCGGTTCCATTGACGAAGCACTTCAGGGTCGTGTCGCCGGTTTGGATATCGTATCCAACTCTGGTGACCCAGGTAGTGGTTCAACCATGCGTATACGTGGAACTTCATCTATCAATGCCAACTCGGAACCATTGATCGTACTCAACGGAGTACCCTATACCGTTGAGATTGATGAAAATTTCGACTTTGCCAATTCCAATGAAGAGCAATACGCGAACATGCTGAGTATCAACCCTGATGACATTCTTGAAATCACTGTACTGAAAGATGCTGCTTCTACAGCAGTATGGGGTTCCAAGGGAGCCAACGGCGTTTTGATGATTACGACCAAGAAAGGGACATCAGGCCCGACAAAAGTTCAGTACACGTATCGTTTTACGCGTGCAGTCCAGCCAAAAGGTCTGAATATGCTGAATGGTGATGACTATACCATGATGATGAAACAAGCGTTGTTCAATTCTGATCAGGATGAGTCTGCCTCCGATGTGGATGAATTGAACTATGACACCTCTTTCTCTGAATATGAAAATTTCAATAACAACACAGACTGGGTAAAAGAGGTTACCCGTGTCGGTTATACTCATGACCATTATCTGACTGTCCTTGGTGGTGGTGAACGCGCACAATTCCGCGTATCCGGTGGGTTTTATGACCAAACGGGTACCGTTATCGGCACAGGCATGAAGCGTGTCACATCCAGAGCCACGTTGGATTACACGGTATCGACCCGTTTAAAATTCGGAGCCGAGTTCTCATTTGTTTATTCCGATACAGATAGAAATTACACGTTTAATTTCGATGATGGCGGTGCCAACGAAGATCAATCCATACTGGGTATCGCCTATAAGAAAATGCCGAATGTCAGTGTCTATTCTCAGGATGGTTTTGGAAATAGCACGGAAGATTATTATACCATTTCCAACACGTCAACCCTGAACTCTGAACAGCGGGATTTGTGCAACCCTGTTGCCTTGGCTAATCTGGCGACCAACAACCTGAAGAATTACCGTATCACGCCCATTTTCAGGTTACAATACGACCTGTTGGATCCGGATGTCAATTATCTACGTTATAATGCCTATTTCACCTTTGACATCAACAACAACAAAACCTCTCAGTTCCTGCCATGGGAAGCCACAAACTCATCCTGGGACCACTACTACGTCAACAGGGCTACCAGTGCTGATTCTCAACAAGCATCCCTTATCGTCGACAACAATCTGACCTGGCAACCCCGCTTTGACAATAAGGATCATTTGCTGTTGTTGTATGCTTCTTACCAGCTAACGGCGGGCAGCACATCCGGTCAGGGTGTTACTACGTATGGTGTACCCTCCCAAACAAGCTGGGATGCCAGTCAGGAAGCCTATCTGACTGACCTGTCTACTTCACGTTCGTCTTATCGTAGCATGGGACTCCTTGGTCGCGTTCACTATTCGTACAAATCCAAGTATATCATTTCCGGAACCCTTCGCAGGGATGGCAGTACGAAATTTGGCGATGATAACAAATGGGGTAATTTCCCGGGCATTTCTGGTAAGTGGATCATATCCGATGAACCTTTCATGGATTTCTCAAAGGGCGTTATCAGCATGCTGGCGCTTCGTCCAAGCTGGGGTATGAGTGGTAATGAACCAGACCAGGAGGGTTTGTCTTACAGCCGTTATAGTTCCTACGACAAATACATTGACATACAGGCTACTCGCCCGAGCTCGTTGCAACTATCCAACCTTAAATGGGAAACAACCAGCTCTTTCAACTACGGTGCGGATATCGCGTTTTTGGATGACCGCTTCGTGTTGGATTTGAATGCCTACAATAAACGGACCTATGACTTATTGTTTGAAAAACTTTCTGTTCCGTCGACTTCGGGCTATTCCGTCATTTCCTGGAGCAACGTGGGCACCATGGATAACGATGGTTATGAAATCAACCTGTATGCCAACCGTGCCATAAAGGCAGGTAAGTTCTTTGCTGATTTCAACTTCAATATTTCGAACTCAATCAATACCATTGTGGAAATGGATCAAACTGTGCTGGATACATATAATGCCGATTTTGACTATACGAACGGAACTTATCTGACGCGTTTGGAAGAAGGTCATTCTTACGGTTCCATCTATGGATTCAAATACAAGGGCGTATATCAATATGATGAGTACATTGCAGGAGAACAGGAAGATGCTCCCGTTGCACGCGATGTACAAGGAAACGTGTTGGTTGACGAAAACGACGATCCGCTTCCGATGACATTCGCGTATGGACAAACCAGCGAATACGAGTTTCAGGGAGGAGATGCCGAGTACGAAGACATCAACCATGACGGAACCATTGATGAATTGGACATTGTTTATCTTGGCAATTCCAATCCTTTGTTTAGCGGGGGGTTTGGTACAACACTCCACTATAAGGATTTGTCCTGTGTCATGTTCTTTAATTTCCGTGTCGGTAATAAAATTGTGAATGCTGCCCGCATGAGTGCCGAAAGTATGTATGATTACAGTAATCAGAGCATTGCCGTTAACTGGCGCTGGCGTAAAGATGGTGACCAGACCGAAATACCCAGGGCTTTGTATAACGACGGCTATAACTGGCTGGGAAGCGACCGTTTTGTCGAAGATGGTTCATTTATCCGTTTTAAATACCTGCAGTTCAATTATACGGTCCCTTCTGCCAAATTAAAACCCTACAAGATAGACAAACTGAACATCTATTTGAATTTTAATAATCTGTTGGTATTGACACAATACACGGGTGTTGATCCCGAAGTGGGTTATGGTAGTTTTGGCGTTTCGACTGACAATTCCAAAACTCCCCGTTCGAAAGATTTCACGCTTGGCATAAGTATTGGATTATAAAATTATTTTAACAATGAAAATCAATATAGTTAGACTTTCTTTATTGAGCCTGTTTGTTCTGGGGACAACCAGTTGTACCAGCTGGCTTGATATACTTCCTGAAGGTGAAATCATTCTTGATGAGTATTGGCAAACCGAATCTGAGGCTGAAGCTGTTCTGGCTGCCTGCTACAGAGGAATGATCGAGACCGATTATACCAGGAGAATGCTTGTTTGGGGAGAAGGGCGTTCAGATAACTTTAACAGCGGAACAACCATCTTGACCGATCTTTATAAGACGCTGAACCAGGAACTTGAGCCCACCAATACCTTTACAGACTGGAGTAGTTTTTACAGCGTCATTAATTATTGCAATACATTTCTGAAATATGCCCCTGAGGCCCAAGTGCGTGACGACAATTTCACCCTGGAATCGCTGCATTCAATGGAAGCCGAAGTGCTGACAATCCGTGCTCTGTCTTATTTCTATCTGGTTCGTGCTTTCGGAAGTGTACCCTGGATAACAACTCCCAGTATCGATGATGCTCAGAATTACCTGGTGGGCCAGTCGTCAGAAAGAGCCATCCTTGACTCCATCATTGTAGACCTTGAATATGCTTCCAGTTATGCCAAAACCCGGTTCAGTTCCAACGTGTACACTAAAGGACGCATTACTCAGGATGCAGTCTATGCCTTAATGGCCGACATTTACCTATGGGATCAGAAGTACGATGAATGTATCAGTGCCTGCAATATGGTTCTTAGTGATCCTTACTTAGAGTTGGTTGATGCCGAAAATATGTTCAGCGAGGTTTTTTATTCCGGTAATTCAACGGAAACCATATTTGAACTTCAATTTGACGATGATGTCCAGATCAATTATACAACCAGAAACTTTTATGGTTATAGCGGCAACCAAACATCCATGTACCTCGTTTTTCCATCTGTATTGGTCGAAAGCCAATACAGTCCGTTTGAATATGCCGTGGGGGGAGGATATACTGAGAGTGAAGACGACTACCGAGCAAAGGACTTTATTATAAATAATTCATCCACTACCATTTATAAAATTTTTAAATATGCCGGCATGAGCCGTAAGGAAGATGCGGCCGGAACAAACAGCACCTATGACTATCGCTCCAATACCTCAAATTGGATTGTTTACCGTTTATCAGATGTCATTCTGATGAAAGCGGAAGCCCTTATCCAACGAGACCAGGAAGGGGGCATTGAGCCTGCTTTGTCGTTGGTTAACACCACGTACCTTCGATCAAATCCTACTGCCGATTCTCTGAAATCCTCCTATTACAACGGGGCTTCTGACATTGAAAAACTGGTTTTACGCGAACGTCAGCGGGAACTGATGTTTGAAGGTAAACGCTATTTTGACCTGATGCGAGTTGCGCTTCGTGACAGTACCACTTCACAGGTAACATCGTACGTAAGCAAGACATCATCAAGTACTGAAATCTATGGAAACATGTCATCTATTCAATCATTGTACTGGCCGATCAATAAAGATGAATTGATTGCCAATCCTACATTGACACAGAATTCGTTCTATGAATCGAGTTATTCTTCATCTAAAAATTAATTACCGCTATGAAAATAATTTCCAGTATTACAAAATCAATCATTTGTCTTTGCGGATCAGTGGGCATGATCTTCGTCTTTCAGGGCTGCCGTGAAGATTTGGAAGGGGACTATCCTGTAATCAGCGAAGAATTAATTGGTGAGTACCTTGAAAATAATCCTGAATCGTTTTCGGAATTTACACGTATGCTTGACACGACGAATGTATTAGGTTTGTTGAATGCCTACGGACTTTATACTGTTTTTGCTCCGACAAACGACGCTGTTTACGCTTATTATGAAACGCTGGATAATGTTCAATCAATGAGTGACATGTCGCTTGAAGACATCAAGATATTCTGCTACAACCACATTATCAAAGGCGATACAATCAAGACGGCAGATTTTACGGATGTACTTGGAACGCTCTCTATGAGTGAGAGATACATAAGCATCTCCTATTCAGACACCAGCAGAACTATTTATGTCAATGGCAATTCACCCATCATTGAACGGGATATCCAAAAACACAATGGTTTCATTCATGTGCTGAGTAAAGCCTTGTCACCTTCACGTATAAAAATTGCCGAAGTGATGGATGGGGACACGCTTTTCAGCATTTTCAACGAAGCGATGCAACTTACCGGGTATGCCGACATTATGAACCTGGCCGCAGAAGAGGATGAAACGTTCGATCCTGAAGCTGATCAACGCACCTTGATGAGTCACACGGTAGAGGAAGAACGTCCAACTTCCCGAAAATTTGGCTACACGATTATTGCACCCTCAGATGAAGGGCTGGCTAATTATACAGAATGTCCTGCTTGTCCCGATGGCGTCCATTCGTTGGCTGACCTAGAGAAGGTAGCTACTTACTATTACAGCAGAACCTTTAGCAAGGATGCCGATACTATTACGGATTATAAAGACACGAAGAACTACCTGAATCGTTTTATCGCCTATCATTGCTTTGACAGAGTGCTTCTTTCCAGCCGCTTTATTAAAGACTATGCCACTCCCCATCATTTTGACACGTACGATATGTTTGAATACGTCGAAACCATGTTGGAAAATTCGTTGATTGAAATTCAGCTTGACAGGGATTATCTTACGGGCACCAGTGAATATGGCCTGATCAACGCTATGGGGGATCCTTCAAAGGCAGTGATGTTTACATCGTATATTGATAAACCGGATGGCGGTTCTAAAAATGGTTATTATCATGAAATAACCAAACCCGTCATTTACTCAAAAGATGTTATTGCTGATATTTCTTCAAAACGTCTGCGAATAGAAGCGTGTTCCTTCTTCCCTGAAATTGCCACCAACAACATGAGAGGCAATAATCCGACAGCTGTTGCAGGAGTTGAAGGGAAGACCCATGCATACCTGCTTCCAAATGGCTATCTTGCCGATATGGAAGCTTCTGAAAATACCCGTTTCACATACATTGGAGCCTGTGCCGCCTATGAAGATTATGAAGGCGACGAAATTTACCTGAAAGGAACGTACAACTTTTCAATTAAAACCTGTCCGATTCCTGCCGGGACGTATGAAATCCGTATGGGTTATCAACCGACCGCTTATCGTGGTATTGCCCAACTCTACTGGGACAGTGTACCTTGCGGAATTCCTTTGAATCTCTCCCTACTGGCGGACGATCCGGAAGTCGGTTACGAAACGCCAGGATCTAATACCGAAGATCCGGATGGCTATGAAAATGATAAAATGATGCACAACCGTGGCTACATGAAAGGGCCGTGCAGTTATTATTGTTTTGGACATTGGTACAGTTATTCGGCCGATAATGCCCGTTTAAGCACATATAGTCTGCGCAGGGTTCTTGGTACCTATACATTTACAGAAACAGAGGAACATACCTTTACGGTTATCAGTTTAGGCTCAACTTCAGGTGATACTCAGTTCATGCTCGACTACCTGGAATTTTGTCCGACTGAATTGCTGGAAACTGAAGGTATAGACTAATCGATGTTTGTCCAATAAAATTAGTTTTAGATTATGAAACGAGCATGTTTGTACCAGACATCCAAGCGTGATATCATTCGAGATGCGGCGTTCCATACTACCTTGAACAAAAAATTATTATAGTATGAAAAAAATATATATCAAGTGGGGTGCTCTCATCGCAGCAATGATGGGTCTGTTTATTACTTCCTGCAGCAATGAAGAATGGGACAGGCATTATAACAATACAGAGTATATCCTGAGTGATTTTACGCTGTCTGACTACATAAAAAGCCAACCGGATATGGAAACGTTCTATTCGATGATGGAAATTTCCGGTTACGATTCCCTTCTGAACGGCTCCCAGACTTACACCGTATGGGTTCCGTCTGATTCCTCCTTGCAAGGAATTGATCTGACAGATACATCATCTGTCAGGGAAATTGTTGAAAATCATATTGCACGTTTCAATCAGCCTACATCAGGATTGGTTTCTGATAAGGTGTATATGCTTAGTAAAAAATTTGTTGTCTTCTCAAAAGCCACTGAAGGATATTATTTTGGTTCTTGTCCGCTGACAGGGATGAATGTAGCTGCAAATAATGGTATTATTCACTCGATTGCCGGCTATGAATTGTATGCACCGAATGTCTGGGAGTACCTTACTCGTATTCAGGATATCAGTTCCTTGTATGCCTATTTCCAATCGTTGATTGTGACAGACGAGTATGATGAAGAATACAATACCATTTTCAGTGAGTATGCAGCACTGGATGACGAAGACAGCACCTACACCGTGTTGCTGCCAACCAACAATGCCTGGGCCGATGCCATTGAAAAAATAAAGGCATACTACATAACACATGACAAGGAAGGTGGTGAAGAAAGCCAGTTGACATACACAAAAAGAGCTGTCATAAACAATCTTTTTTTCAGTGGTGTTAGTAATCCCTATTTATCGGATACCGTTAAATCCACCACCAATAATTTCTTTGATGTAAACAAATTGTTTGCCGGAGCCACGTCATACAAAGCCAGTAACGGGGCTTTATACGTAACCGATTCCCTTAGGATGGATGCCCGTGAATCCTGGCATCAGGAAATCCGGATTGAAGCAGAAAACACGGATTACGGGCGTGAAAAAATAAATTGCAACATTTATTTCCGGAATTCAGAGGGAACAGGCTTTGATGCTTCCGGAGGTCGCTATATTACCATGGATCCAACAGTATCCAATGATGTATCCGATATTTCGGCGATATTTCCTTTACCTAACACGTTATCTGCCAAATACAACCTTTATGTTGTATTTATGCCTGAGCGTATTGTTAATTCAACCAATCCAAAACCAAATAAAGCCTCCTTCTTAATCGTTTACCGTAAAAGTAATGGTACAGTGGCTACCAGTTACTCAAAGCTGGCTTCATCAATAACAACCAGCGCAGACACGATAACCAAGGTGTTTGTGAGTCAGATAACCTTTCCCTATTGCAACATGTACGATGGCACAACGGAAAGTATCAATGTTAAATTAAGGGTTAATAATGCTGCTAAAAGGGCTGAAACAACAACCTTTAGCCGTACCATGCGCATCGATTGTATTATTCTCGAGCCTGTGGATTAGTTGAAAAATGGTAGTTAATAAAACAAGTCTGTTATACGAATTATTCACGGATGAAAAAATATATGAATACTGTTAGGACATTTGGCATGAGAAACTACTCAATGCATGGTTTTCTCATTGCAGCTTGCTGTCTTTTGTTCGTTACCACGCCAATAAAAGCGCAGGAAAATTCCTCTGCCTGGAAACAAAAAGGTACAATTGAAGTAACAGGACAGGTGTTGGATGCTCATTCCAATAAACCGATTGTTGCTGCTCAAATACAAGCTTTGAACCATACGGCATCGGCAACAACTGATGAGAATGGTAAATTCACCATTAAACTGGTAAGAGACGATGACGTGCTGTCCGTTTCCGCGTATGACTTTTCTGCCAGGGAAATTCCTGTTCGAGGCAAAAAAACGTTAGTAATTGATTTATACCCGGAAACTTTTGGCTCGTATTATGAGAAACAAGACTTGCCTATAGGCAGTGTCCGGAACTCAACGATGGTTCCATCTGCTAAAACCGTGAACGATTTTACCTTATCACAGGCTGTTTCTGCTGATGAATTTGTCCAGTCCGAATTAGGTGGCAATATTCGCTCAATCAGTCGCTCAGGCGTAGCTGGTATGGGATCTTCTATGTTTATCCGTGGTTATAATTCTTTGCTGGCCAATGCTCAGCCGTTATATGTCATTGATGGCGTGATAATGAACAATATGTACGATGTTGAATCGTTGTTCGACGGTTATTTTTCAAACCCGTTGCTTAACCTCGATATCAATGATATCCAAAGTATCACCGTTATGAAAGATGGTGTTTCCCTTTATGGAAGCAAGGGATCAAATGGTGTCATTTTAATTAAAACAAACCGCGGGAAAAGTCAGGTTACGAAAATAAACCTGAATATTATGGCTGGTATGACGACGACTCCTGAAAACATCCCCGTGATGAATGCTGACCAGTATCGCATTTATTTAAGCGATATGATCGGTTCTGCCGGTTACACCAATAAGGAAATTGACAATATGGCCTTTTTGAAAAATGATCCTACTTCAGGCTCCTATAACAAATATCATAACAATACCAACTGGGCCGATGAAGTATATCAAACCGGAAAAACACAGAGCTATCTGATTAATGTGAATGGTGGTGATGAAAAAGCACTTTATTACTTCTCGCTCGGATATACAGGGAATGACGGTGTTGTTAAATCAACCGACTTAACGCGTATTAACACCCGCTTCAATGCCGATATGAATCTGACTAAAGACGTGTCATTGGGAGTAAACATTTCTTACACCAACATTGAAAAAACGCCGTTGGATGATGGCGTCAATTATTATACGTCTCCTTCTTACCTTAGTCTGATTAAGTCGCCATTCCTCAGCCCTTACGCTTTCACATCAGCTGGTTACATTACATTGGATTATGCCGATGATGATGAATTCAGCATTGGTAATCCTGCCGCCATTATTGAAAATTCAATGAATTACACCAAACAACACTACTTTGATATTAGTTTGCTGCCTGTATGGTCCATTACTAAAAATATGACCGTTTCATCACAATTCGACTATAATCTGAATAAATACGAAGAAAATTATTACAGTCCGATAAAAGGTGTTGCCACTCGCTACATTGAGGGTTATGGGTATTCGGAGAATATGATCAAGAATCAACTGATCCGCAACATTGCCATTACCAGCGATACGAGGGTGAAATACAGCAAACTGTTCAACAATATACATCAACTGGATGCTTTAATTGGATGGCGGTATCTGTATAATTATTTTGAATCGGACTATATTGAAGGTCATAACACAGGATCAGACAACAATACCTTGCTTAGCAACAGTTATGATTACCTGCAGGAAACAGGTGTCAACAACCATACAAAAGCTATATCTAATTACGGTACTGTCGATTACAACTATAATAATCGTTACTTTCTGTCAGCTGCTATGGCTATAGACGGTTCTTCTCGTTTTGGCACGGAGACCGAAGGAGGCTTTCAATTGTTCGGTCATAGCTGGGGGGTGTTTCCATCTATCAACGGCGCATGGCTTGTTTCTTCTGAAAGATTTCTGAAAAATATTGGTGCCATCAACCTGTTGAAAATTCGTGCCGGATACGGTATAACCGGTAATGACGGCATTGAGGATTATGCAACAAAAGCCTATTTTTCATCGGTCCGTTACCTGGGTGTTGCCAATGGAATTATCCTGACCAATGTGTCAAATAACAAGCTTCAGTGGGAAACAACTGGCAGAGCCAACGCCGGTATTGATCTCGGACTTTTTAATGAACGTTTGAACATTTCAATGGATGTATATGCATCAAGAACCAATAATCTGTTGATTTGGAAGAACCTTGATGATTTAGCAGGCTTGGATGCCTATCAGACAAATGCCGGAGAATTATCCAACAAAGGTTTTGAAGTGTCCGCCAACCTAAAACTACTAAATCTTAAACATTTTCAATGGGAAGTCGGTATGACTGCCGGTCATTATAAAAACCGCATTGAATCGTTGCCAGAGGGAGACATTATAACTGAAGTATATGACGGTACCATTCTTTCAACCGTTGGCCAGTCAGCCGGCGTCTTTTACGGATACAAAACTAAAGGCGTTTTTGCTACAGAGGAGGATGCGACTTCTTCCGGCCTGTCTGTTTTGAACGAAAACGGAACCTATACTCAGTTTGGAGCAGGCGATATCATATTTGAGGATTATTTTGCTGATGGCATTATTGACGAGAAAGACAAACAAATTATTGGTGATCCAAATCCCGACATATATGGATCCTTTACCAGTAATATCTCTGTCATGAAGTTTACAATCAGTGCCTTGTTTAATTATTCATACGGAAACGATGTCTATAACTATTTGAGAAGCCAACTGGAAGCTGGCACCGATTTCAGCAATCAAACAACAACCATGCTTTCACGCTGGACAACGGAAGGCCAGATTACCAGCCAGCCCAAAGCTGTTTATGGAGATCCGATGGGTAATTCCAGATTTTCAGATCGATGGATAGAAGATGGCTCATACATACGTTTAAAAACCGTGTCTCTTTCCTATAATATCCCTATCAATAATACGTTTATTTCAGGGATGGATATTTGGGTAGCCGCCAATAATCTTTGGACACTAACCAATTATCTGGGAACTGATCCTGAATTTTCATCCAAGAATTCCGTGTTGTATCAGGGCATCGATGCAGGATTGGTTCCCCAAACAAAAAGTTTCTTTATGGGTGTTAAAATCAACCTGTAATCCGTTCAAACATTCAATTTAGACAGATACGAAATATGAAAAAAATTAGCTATATACCGGTGTTACTGCTCATGACCACCCTACTGATGGTTAGTTGTGACGGACTCCTGAATACCGATTCAGAAAGATACACATTTGACGAAGATTATAGGGTGAGTTCAGAACACGATTCCTTGTATGCCTTTGTAGGCATTCTCTCGCAATTACAAAAAATCGGAGACCGATATGTCCTTTTGGGAGAACTTCGCGGGGATTTGATGGAGACCACAGATGATGCCTCTCTGTATTTAAAACAAATGCAAGAGTTTAATATCACCAGTGACAACCCTTATGCCTCTACCAAGGAATATTATGCTGTTATCAACAATTGTAATTATGTTATTCAATATGTTGATACATCCGTACAAGATGGGAGTGATAAACCGAACTATCGGGTAATGGCAGCAGCCAAAGCAATTCGGGCCTGGACTTACCTCCAACTGGTACTTAATTATGGATCAGCCAACTATATAACCAATGCAATCCTTACTTCTGATGATGTCGAAAAGACCTATGATGAAGTAGACTTATCGGAGCTTTGCGGATTATTGATTGATGATCTTTTACCATTTAAGGATATTGAACCGTTAAATTTGGGAACGTTTGCCTCATTTGACGCCCAACTGTCTCTTTTCCCTATCAAATTCCTGCTGGGCGACCTTTATTTATGGAGTGGCAGTTACCAGAATGCAGCCAGAATGTATTACGATCTGATGTATGACGAAACGTTGCTTATTACGGATGATTATGCTTCCACCTGGGTATTTGAAAATAATATTCCAACAGAAAAAAATGATCCTTTATGGTATACTCTTTTTACAACAACATCTACTGAGACCCTGGGTGCTTTAGCCAGTTCTCCTGATTATGGCAACGCCTTTACCCTTGACACGCTCTGTGCCCTCCGTCAAATAGCACCGACTGACGTTGCTATCAATAACTGGGCGGAGCAGGTGTATTTTTATTCGACGTATGCTGCTACTGACGGAGACTTAAGAGCTGACGGTTCAGTTGGCACTACCTATAAATCTAAAGACGGCTATACCATAATTGAAAATGATGATCCAATGATTCTTAAATACTTGTACTTAAGCAAGGAAGAGACAGAAAAAGTCATCATTGTTTATCGTAATTCCTTACTTTACCTCCGTTATGCTGAAGCCATCAACCAACTTGGATATTCTCAGTTGGCTTTTGAAGCCATAAAATCAGGTTTAAATCCCACGGTTTCTGCTAAAGCAACCATTTCTAAAGAAACCACCTCTTCAGGCTCGCAACCTTATTACCTGAATTTTTCATGGTATAAATTTACCAATAACATCGGAACACGCATGCGTGGCCTCGGAAACCAGGATGACGATACGACGAATTACATCATTCCGGCCAATGTTGACACCATTGAGTATGTTGAAGACAAAATCGTTGAAGAACTGGCTTTAGAGACAGCTTTTGAAGGAAACCGTTTTCACGATTTGATGCGTGTGGCACTAAGACGTAATGATCCGGCATATCTGGCTGATAAAGTATCCAAAAAATACACGACCAATAAGGACGCTATCAATACAAAATTATTGGATACTGCCAACTGGTATCTTCCGAAATAATTTTGTCACAATTTATTGATTGATTATATTTACCACTTGCAGAGCGACATAGCCAATCTGCAAGTGTTTTTTTTGCCGAATCGTATGAAACGAGCTTGTGTACCTACAAAGCAGATAATAATTAAACATGCGACGTTATCTTTGCCCGTAAACAAAAAATTATTTTCAGATGAGACACTGTCTGTTTCTTACAGTATTTTTTCTGTTGATCGCTGTTCAGCCTTTTTGGGCTACACTGGATTACAGTGACCTGAATTCTCTTGTTTCAACGTCGGAGCTTTTGTTGAAAAATGCGGTGGAGGGTACCGAAAAAGGACTATATCAATCAGGAGCTATTCAGGGATTCCGTACCTCGGTCGATTCTGCCATCAGCGCAGGAGCGATCTGCTCAACAGTTCTGCAACTCGATTCTGTTATAGATCAGTTACATGATGATTACCTGGCTTTTCTAAAAAAACGTCATGGTATTAAACGTCCGCTCATATCTGATAACTATTGGGAAATTTCATCAGCTACCACGTATTGGGGTTCTCACAATGTCCATGATCCTACTGCCATCAAAACAAAGGGCTATTTTTATGTCTATGGCACCGATGCGGCCTGGGCTCAGACTGTAAAAGGAATACCCTATCGCCGTTCGAGAGATCTGGTCAATTGGGAATATCTTGGGACTGTGTTTAATGGATCCTATCCTTCCATAAACAATACCTGGATTGATTCACTGTCGGGTGAATCAGGTCATACCCAAACAGGCATCTGGGCTCCGTATATCATGAAGGTCGGGGAAGAATACCGGTTGTATTATTGTTCCATCCATGATCCTGATGGAGCTGTCATTTGTCTGGCTGTAGCACCCCATCCAACCGGACCTTGGACGCAACGCGGACCAATTGTTTATTATATGGACGATGCCGGCATAGCCACCAATGCCATTGATCCAACCATTACCATCGGCAAAGATGGAAAATATTGGATGGCCTGGGGCTCTTGGTCAAAAGGTATTTATATGACCGAACTCGATACCTTGACAGGTTTGAAAAAGTCAGGTGCTTCTGAATTTGTTATTGCCAGAAATCGTGGTACTACCTGGAGTACCATGGAAGGTCCTGAAATTATTTACAATCCAACCTTTAATAAATATTACCTCTTTGTTGCCGAGGGTGATCTTGGTACTATATATCAGACACGTGTGGCCAGATCGAGTAACCCAAATGGCCCTTATGTCGACTATAAAAACTATAGTACAGTTAACACGACGTACAAGGATTTATATCCATTACTTTCCTATGCCTATCAATTCACTAATCATCCTGGTTGGCAGGGTGTTGCACATTGTGGTGTTATCAACGTAAACGGGACATACTTTATGCTGAATCAGGGACGTCCTTCCTCTATTCCTTCCATGATGGACATGCATGTCAAGAAAATCTATTGGACCGAAGATGGTTGGCCTGTCATTTCACCGGAACGGTATGCTAACCCTGGCATCATGCCTGAGATTACAGCTAACCTGATTGCAGGTACTTGGGAAGAAATACTCCTCGATGAGATTAAAAGCAGTGGCGTTTCCAACGATTTACCATCAGATGCTATCAAGGAGGATCCATCACAGTTCTTATGTACACCATCAACATTGGTATTCGCTACCGGTGGCACTATCAGCCCTTCCGGAACCTGGAGTTATGATGGCCAGTACATGACCATTGTAAAAGGCGGCTATACTTATAAGGTTTCTGTTGACTGGGAATGGGACTGGGAGAATGGTTGTGAAACGCTTATTTATACAGGCTTACGCTCAGACGGACGTTCCATGTGGGGGAAAAAAAGTATGTACCTTGACAGGGAATCTGTTAACATGGTTGAAAACTCCACGTTTGATCTGGGTATGAGGGGTTATGTAAAAACAGCAACCAGTGGCAGCGTCACAACATCTATTACAGATGCAACAAGCGGCGTTCTTAACTATATTTCCGGAAATACCTTCAACGCAATCGTGAATTCCACCGCCAACTATTATTACGATCAGTCTATAAGCTGGCGTTTTCCTGCTCAAAAGGCTGCCAGATACAAGGTCAGCTTTAAATACAGAGTCGACACCACTACGCCTTTGCATATAGAACTTCAGGAATCAGCCAAAGATTATACAGCCTTATATCGCGAGGAACTGTCTTTTTCAGATGGTGGCACGATGGAATTCATTACCAACGATGTTTCACTGACAGATCCATTTTATACCCTGAACTTTCAGTACGGTACATCCACGGAGGGAGTCAGCATCTTACTTGATAATGTAAGTATTTATGACCTTACCGGCCAATGGGATGGCAACTACATCGTCAACGGCGACTTTGAATGTGGTATGAATTCCTGGTATGAAGGCTTTCAATCGTCTTATGTTGATTATGGTATTGTTGATACCTCTGTCATAGAAGGTTACAAATCATATAGCTTACTATCGTCTAAAACGCTGAACCGTACAGCCAATCGACTGTATTGGAGAGCATACCTTCCTGCTGGCTGGAAATACAAAGCTTCCTTTGACGTCAAAGGAACCGGTATGATTGATTCTTACTTCAAACTCTATTCTGTTGCGAACACCAATCCGGTTCTTGGCTCTCTGTATGAGGCTCAAGCAACCGAAGACGTTCATACATACAGCTATGAGATTCCAATTTTTTCTACTGACGGAGAATATGTGCTGGCTTTTTGTCCTCAGGGGGTTAGTAACCTGATTATCGATAATGTACGATTGACGATTGTAGCCGATACAACGGTGGATATTAAACCGGCTATGGTATCGTCGGAAGAGTCTGTTAAGGTTTACCCAAATCCATCCAATGGCACTATAAACATCTCACAGCTATTAATCGGAGGCTATCTGGTTATCACGGACATTCAAGGTCGGATATGTCTTTCTTTACCGGTTACAAACTCTCAGATTGATGTATCTTCGCTTGGCAAAGGGCTCTATATGATCCGTGTCAATGCAAACGCCATGAGTTATACGGATAAGCTGCTGGTTTATTGACCTTCTTCTCCAGGGTGGTTTTCTCGTTTGATCCGTGACGGCTATGGAGTAAAGGGTGATTCATTAGTAGCATTTTTGTCACTGACTCCCAGGCCATGATGTTTCATCGGAGTCTTCCCTGCCATCAAAGAGCAAGGCCCCGCTGCGTGTTGCAACGGGGCCTTGCCAAAAGACGGCGACTACCTACTCTCCCACTTGCGCAGTACCATCGGCGTGGTTGGGCTTAACTT
>Ga0153915_10000633_pt1 | contig 32485 bp, 28 predicted proteins | sample Opewatmetagenome_2_FD_107003 | JGI IMG/M metagenome (GOLD analysis project Ga0153915, IMG submission 107003) | Freshwater wetland microbial communities from Ohio, USA - Open water 3 Core 3 Depth 3 metaG | ecosystem: Environmental > Aquatic > Freshwater > Wetlands | place: USA: Ohio, Lake Erie... | reverse complement strand
GGCGGGAAATCCGGGCCGCGAGGTGCGCTGCGAGTGCAGGAGCCCCGAGGAGGGCGAGTGGGACGCCGACCGGGTCGGCCAGGTCGTCGCCAACCTCGTCGGCAACGCCCTCCAGTACGGCGCCGAGGACCGGCCGGTCCGGCTCGCCTGCCGCGGGGAGGCCCGGGAGGTCGTCGTCGAGGTGGCGAACGAGGGGAGCCCCATCGCACCCGACTTCCTCCCCTGGCTCTTCCAGCCGTTCCACCGCGGCCCGGAGGCACTGGGGGGCAGGAAGAAGGGGCTCGGCCTCGGGCTCTTCATCGCCCGCCAGATCGCGCTCGCCCACGGAGGGAGCATCGAGGCCCGTTCACCCGGGGGCGCGGGGATGGTGTTCACCGTAAGGCTGCCGCGCCATCCGCCGCCGCGCCCCTGACGCCCTCCGTCAGTGGTGGACGGCCCGGAGCCCCCACATCAGCGCGACGCCGACGAGGAGCGCCGCCGAGAGCCGGAGCTTGGACCCGCCGCGCCGGTGCAGGTCGGGTACCAGGTCCGAGAGGGCGAGGTGCAGGAACGTCCCCGCGCTCGCCGCCAGGGCGAGCGGGGTGAAGCGCTGCCCGGGAATCACCTCGCGCAGGAGGACGTAGACCATCGCGCCCGCCGGGACCATGAGCGCGAAGCTGGCGTTCATGAGGAGCGCCTTGCCGCGGCCGTATCCCTCGGCCCGCAGGATGGCCGAGAGCGAGAAGGAGGAGGGGACCTTGTGGGCCAGGATGGCGAGGAAGACGAGGAGCCCGAGGGCGGGCTCGGTGTTGGCCGCGCCGAGGGCGAAGCCGTCCACCAGCGTGTGGAGCGACAGCCCCACGAAGGCGGTGAGGCCGAGCGTGTGGACGTCGCAGCCGGTGGCCTCGTGGGCGTGGTCGTGCGCGGGGTGGGCGCGCAGGCTGTCGGGTGGCGGCGCCGGGTGCGCGACGAGGCGCGCCGAAGGGCCGGGCTCGGCGCAGACGTGCACGAGGACGAACCGCTCGAGGAGGAAGAGGAAGAGGAACCCCACGAGGACGAAGGGGAGGGCGTTCATCCCCGCGCCCTCCACGGCCTGGGGCAGCATGTGGAAGAAGGCGGCGCCGAGCATGACGCCGGCGGAGAAGGAGAGGAGGACGTCGGACCGCCGTGCCTGCCCGAGCAGTGGGAGGGCCCCTCCGGCCACCGAGCCGGCGAGGATGGCGCCCGCGTAGGCGCCGAGCGTCTGCGCCTCGGTCATCGTCCGATCCCCAGGGCCCGGATGCGTCGGGCGAGCGTGCCGCGGTCGATGCCCAGCGCCTGCGCGGCGGCGGCGCGAACGCCGCGCGCGCGGGCGAGGGCGCCGGCGACGAGCGGGCGCTCCACCTCGCGCAGCACGGCCTGGTACAGGCCGCTCGCCGGGTGGTCCTTGAGCCGCTCGTAGAAGAGGTCGAGCCGCTGCTGGATCTCCTCCTCCAGCGGGAGCGGGCGAGCGATGCGGCCGTCCACCAGCTCGTAGCGGCCGCGGGCGAGGAGCGCCCGGCCCTCCGCCACGGAGCGGACGCGAACGACCGCGAGGCCGAACCCGGCGCAGGCGCGCTGAACGGAGGGCGGGCTGTCGCCGAGGAGGAGCGCGCGCGGGGTCACTCCCGGATCTCCTCCGCCGCCGCGAGCGCGGGGTCGATCTCGAATCCGCGCCCCCCGCCGGGGAAGTGCCGCTCCACGAGCCGCGCGACATCCTCGGCGGTCGCGACCGTACCGGCCTCGCGGCGGAAGTGGACGCCGCCGCGCCGGCCGCGCGTGTACCAGAGGAGGTGCTTGCGCAGCTCCCGGATGGCGTGGCGCTCGGCCTCGGCCGGGTCGTCTCGCCACCGCGGCTGCCGGCGCCGGTGATCGACCTGCATTCGCACGTGGCGAAGGACCACGTCCGCCCACTCGTCGCGGGACGGGGGCGGCGGGGTCGGCTCCCCGCGCTCCGCCGCCCTGAGCTCGCGGAAGATCCAGGGGTTCCCGCAGGCGCCGCGGGCCACCAGCACCGCGTCGCACCCCGTCTCGCGCCGCATCCGCAGGGCGTCGGCGCTCGTCCAGACGTCTCCGGAGCCGAGCACGGCGACGCGCACCGCCTCCTTCACGGCGCGGACCTGCTCCCAGCTCGCCCGCCCGGCGTACCCCTGCGCGCGCGTGCGGCCGTGCAGCGCCACCGCGCTCGCCCCGCCCGCCTCGGCGGCGCGCGCCACCTCGACGCAATTCACGCTCCCGTCGTCCCAGCCCGAGCGGATCTTCACCGTCACCGGCACGCCGCCGGCCGCCGCCACCATTCGGACCGCCCGCTCCACCGCGAGCGGGTCGCGGGCCAGGGCCGCGCCGGCGCCGCTGCCGCATACCTTCTTCACCGGGCAGGCCATGTTGATGTCCACGAGGCCGGCGCCCGCCGCGACCGCCGCGGCGGCGCCTCGCGCCAGGACCTCGGGCTCGGCCGCGAAGATCTGGACGGCGAACGGGACCTCCTCCGGGTCGCGGTCGAGGTAGCTCTCCGTCTGCTCGGTCCCGTGCGCGAGGCCGTGCGCGCTCACCATCTCGGTGTAGGCGAAGGCCGCGCCCATCTCCCGGCAGATCGCCCGGAAGGGACGGTCCGAGACCCCCGCCAGCGGGGCGAGGAAGAAGCGGCCGGGAAAGGTGTAGGGCCCGATCTGCATTGGGAGGAGAACCCGGGGAACGACGAACCTCTAGCACGGGAGCGCCCCCGGAACACCGGAATGCGCGGCGCGTCCCTTGATCGTGGTACGGCGAGGTAGGTGCGGCATTTGTTCCCATGCAGCCCCGGTCCCGGTAACATGTCCATCCAGGCCCGAGTCCCCCGAGGCCGCCGCTCCCGCATGCCGACGACCCTCCTCCCCGCGCTCGCCGCCCTCGCCCTCCTCGCCACCGATCCGCCCGCCACGCCGGCCGAGACCGCCGCCGGGCCCTCCCCGGAGGCGCTCGCCCCGGCCGCGCTGCCCGAGCCCCAGGCCGTCCCCTCGGCGCTCGCGGCCCCCGGCCTTCCGCTCCCGGAACCGCTCCTCGCCGATGCGTCGCCCGCGGCCGACACCGGAGACGACGCCGAGATCGAGGAGGAGATCGAGGCGCAGTCGGCGGAGATGGAGGCGATGCGGCAGGCCGAGGAGAAGGCCACGCTCCTGCAGCCGATCCGGCCGGAGGAGCAGGTGGCGAAGTCCGCCGCCCGCCTCGGGCTCGAGTCACCCCTGCGGCACCAGCTGCTCGACGCGCTCTCCCGCGACACGGCCCCCGCGCCCGAGGAGGACCAGGGGCGCATCGCGCTCTTGCCCCAGATCGGCCACGACCTGCGCCGCCTCCAGGCCGAGTACGACATCCCGCTCGAGGTGAACGAGGCCGTGCTGGCCTACATCCGGTTCTTCCAGACGGAGCCGGCGCGCGGCCACTTCGTGCGCTGGCTCGGCCGCTCCCACCGGTACATGGACCGCTATCGCCAGATCATGCGGGAGAGCGGCCTCCCGGAGGACACCGTCTTCCTGGCGATGATCGAGAGCGGCTTCGCCAACCTCGCCTATAGCCGCGCCCGCGCCTCCGGCCCCTGGCAGTTCATCGGCGGCACCGGCAAGCGCATGGGGCTCAAGCAGGACTTCTGGGTGGACGAGCGGCGCGACCCGGAGAAGTCGGCGCGCGCCGCGGCCAGGTATCTCAAGGAGCTGTACGGCCAGACCGGCGACTGGCGGCTCGCCTGGGCCGGATACAACGCCGGCGTGGGCAAGGTGCTGCGCGCCCAGCGCAAGGGGCAGGCCGACTTCTGGACCATGACGCGCGGCCGCGTCCTCAAGAAGGAGACGAAGGGGTACGTGCCGAAGCTCATGGCCGCGGCCATCGTCACCAAGCACACCGAGGCGTTCGGCTTCCAGGCCGAGGAGATCCAGCCGGAGCAGTGGAGGGAGTACGAGGAGGTGACCATCTCCGGGGCCGCCGAGCTCTCCGCCGTTGCGCGCGCCGCCGAGGTCGGAGAGAAGGACCTCCTCGAGCTCAACCCCGAGCTGCGCCGCTCCTGCACGCCGCCCCGCCCCTATGCCCTGAAGCTTCCGAAGGGCGCCGGCGAGGCCTTCGCCCGCAACTGGCCGTCGGTGGAGCCTTCGGCGCGCCTCAGCTTCGCGAACCACCGCGTGCAGCGCGGCGACAGCCTCACGGCCATCGCCGCCGCCTACGACGTCCCGGCCGCGACCATCACCCGCATGAACGGCCTCAAGCCGGGGCGACGGATCCGCCCCGGGACCGAGCTCGTCGTCCCGCTCTCCTCGCTGGCGAGGAGGAGCGGCAAGGCGCCGTCCTCCGAGGCGGTGGCGCGCACCCGCATCCAGGAATTCCAGGAGAAGAACCCGTCGGCCGTGGAGAAGGAGCCGCCGCCGAGGCCGGTGGCGGCCCGAGTCGAGCAGGTGGACGGCCGCGCCCGGGCCACGGTGCTCGTTCAGGCGGGCGACTCGCTCTGGGCCATCGCGCAGAAGTTCGGCGTCAAGCTCGAGGAGCTGTGCCGCTGGAACGGCATCCGCAACCCGCGGCGGACGAAGCTCCAGATCGGCACGGAGATCGTCGTCTACCCGCGCCCCTCGCCCTCGGCGGCGACGCAGGCCGACGCCCCCACCCCGGGGTAGGGCGGGGCGTGCACCCGTCCCCTCCGGGATCCACCCGCCGCGGGGTGGATCTTCGACGCCGGTTGGTGTAGTAAGTGCCGCTCGTCGCCGCCCGGAAGGCGTGTCCCGCAGCCTGAATAGACGCAGGGGCCGGTCCGTCAGGACGGTGAGGCACCCCACTCTCGCGAAAGGACGTCATCACATGAAGCGCATCATCACCGCTCTCTTCCTCGGCGCGTTCGCCACCTCGGCCTTCGCCGACGGCGCCGCCACCTTCAAGGCCAAGTGCGCTGTCTGCCACGGCCAGGGTGGCGAGGGCGCGAAGATGTCTCCGGCCCCCATCAAGGGCAAGCCCGAGGCCGACGTCCTCAAGGCCATCACCGAGGGCAAGGGCAAGATGAAGCCCGTCAAGATCGACAACGCCGCCGAAGTGGCGAAGTTCGTCGCCGGCCTCAAGTAACCCGGGCCGTCTCGCTTCACGGAGAGGCCGCGGCGCCCGGAAGGGGCCGCGGCCTTTCCGCGTCCGGCGGGCTCGGATCAGGGGCGGAGGAGGCGGAGCCGCCACACCGGCTGCCCGGTGGCGAGGTAGCGCTTCTCGCGCGTGGAGGGGATCTCGTCCGGCTCGCGCTCGGCGAAGCGGCCCGTCCCCGCGGCGTTCGCGAACCCCGCCTCCTCCAGGCGCTCCACCGCCTCGGTCGCGTACCGCTCCACGTCGGTGCGGAAGTCGAGCGCGCCGCCGGGCCGGAGCAGCCGCAGGAGGAGCAGGGACATCCCGTCGTCGAGCAGGCGGCGCCGGTGGTGGCGCCGCTTCCACCAGGGGTCGGGGAAGTGGACGTGGATGGCGTCGAGGGAGCCGGCGCGAAAGAGGCGCGGGGCGAGCAGGCGGGCGTCCCCCTGGAGCACGAGCAGGTTCGGGAGCCCGCGCCGCCTCGCCTTCCCGGCGACGGCCGAGGCGAACGTGCGCCGCTGCTCGACGGCGACCAGGGCGCGGTCCGGGTGGGCCTCCCCGAACGCGAGCGCGAAGCCGCCGTGTCCCGATCCGATCTCCAGCTCGAGGCGTGGCGCCGCCGGCCCGAAGACCTGCCGCCAGTCGGGCAGGAGGTCGAGGGCGATGGGCGCGTCGTCCACGGCGGAGGAGATCATCGGGCGCGGCTCTTTACCACGATTCGGTGATAATGGAGGCCCATGCGGCGCGCCCCGGCCCTCGTCGCGGTCCTGGCCATGGCGGCCGGGTGCTCGCGCTGCGGGCGGAAGGAGGGGCCTCCCCCGGAGCGGCACCTCCCCGCCGACGCCGCGGTGACGGTGGTGATCCCGTCGCTCGGGCCCGCGGCGCGCCAGGTGGGGGCGCTGCAGCGGACCGTGGCCTCGGTGCCGGCCGCGTCGCAGCTCGCCGAGGCCTGGGCCGCGGTGCGGTCCCAGCTCGGCTTCGACCCGCTCGACCCGAAGGGCCTCGAGGACGCGGGCCTCGACGCCTCGGGAGGCGCCGCCGCCTCCTTCGCGCCGGGCCGGCCGCCCTTGCTGGTCCTTCCGGTCGCGGACCTCGGACGCTTCGACGCCATGGCGCTGCGCCTCGCGCGCGACCGGATGGGGGCGGCGCAGCGCGTCTCCAGCATGGGGCGGGGACACCCGGTGGTGAGCTACCGGAAGGACGCCGCCGCGCCGGCGGCGCTGGCCTACGCGGTGGTGGGGCGCTTCGCGCTCGTCGCCACCGGCCCCAGGGGGCCCGAGGTCCTCTCCGCCGCGGCCGATCCGCCGGAGGAGCGATCGCTCCAGGCGAGCGCGGAGTGGGCGTCGGCGCGCGCCGCCCTCGGCCCGGGGTTCGCCCTCGTGGCGTTCGCGCCGCCGCGCTCCTCCGCCACCTCCGCCATCCCCGCGGCCACGGACGGCGCCGCGCTGGCGCTGCGCGCCGGCCCGGCGAGCCTGTCCCTGCGCCTCGCGCTCCTCCTCGGCGCCGGGAGGGCCCCGGGCTGGAGCGCGCTCGCCGGCGAGGGCCCGGAGGCCGCGCGCCAGGCCGGCCAGGGCGAGGCGCGCCTCCTCGCGCCCGACGCGGCGCTGGCCGTCCGATGGGGCGGGGACCTCGCCGCGCTGGGCCGCAAGGCCATCCCCTTCCTGCCCTCGCACATCCAGGCCAGCCTCCAGGCGGCGCACATCGACCTCGCCGGCGAGCTCCTCGAGGCGCTCCGGCCGGGGGCGGCGCTCTCGCTCTCCCTCGCGCCGAGCTTCACGCTCGCCGAGTTCTCGTCGCCCTCGCTCGACCTGCGCCGCGCCGACCCCTTCCGGCTGGTGAAGCTGGAGGCGCTCCTCCGGGTGCGCGACGCCGCGCGGGCCCGGGCCTTCTTCGCCCGCGTCGGCCAGTCGGCGCCGCGCTGGAACGCCCGGCTCGCCTCCCGGGCCGTCCCCGGCGGCGCAACGATCTGGACCCTGTCCTACGGCCGCGGCCAGCTCGCCTGGTCCCTCGCCGGAGACCGGCTGGTCGTGGCGGGCGGCGCCGGGCGCCTCGAGGCGCTGGAGAAGCGCCTCGCGGCGGCGGCCGGCGGCTACGAGCCCCCCGGCCCGGCCGCGAAGGCGGCGCTCGAGGACGGAGTGGGGGGCGCGGTGCTCGACGTCGAGAACCTGCTCGAGAGCATCCAGGCCCTGCCCGAGGAGGCGTACGGGACGGGCCCCAATGCCTTCGTGATGCGCTCGCTCGCCGATCGGTTCCTGGAGCCGGCCTCCCGACTGCGGGCGGCCTCCCTGCGGCTCGACCTCCTCCCCGGAGCGGCCCTCCTCGATCTCGAGATCGAGGGGCGCGGGCCCGAGGTCCCGAAGCCGTGATCGCCCTGCGCGGCATCACCAAGCGCTTCCGCGACGCCGGCGAGGAGCTGGTCGTCCTCGATCGCGTGGACCTCGACGCCCGCCCGGGCGAGCTGGTCGCGGTGGTGGGCCCGTCGGGCTCGGGCAAGTCCACGCTGCTCTACATCGCCGGCGGGCTCGACGCCGACTTCGAGGGGGAGGCGATCGTGGCCGGGCGCTCGCTCGCCACGCTGGGGCCGCGCGAGCGGGCCGCCTTCCGCAACTCGGCGGTGGGCTTCGTCTTCCAGTCGTTCAACCTGCTCCCGGCGCTTACCGCCCTCGACAACGTGATGCTGCCCGGCCTGTTCGCGCCCGCCGGATCCGGCCGGGAGAGCCTTGCCGATCTGCGGGCCCGGGCGCGCGCTGCGCTCGAGCGCGTGGACCTCGGCGGCAAGGCGGACCGGCGGCCGGCCCGACTCTCGGGCGGCGAGCGGCAGCGGGTGGCCATCGCCCGCGCCCTCCTCGCGCGGCCGAGCGTGCTGCTCGCCGACGAGCCCACCGGGAACCTCGACACGGCGAGCGGCGCCGGCGTCATCGGGCTCTTTCAGGAGATGGCCCGTGGCGGGATGACCGTGCTCGTGGTGACGCACGAGGAGCGGGTCTCGGGCGTGGCGAGCCGGGTCCTGCACCTCGAGGGCGGGAGGATCCGATGAGGCCCTCCGGGCTCCTCCACCTCGCGGGCCTGAACCTGCGCGCCGGCTGGAAGAGCGCGGCGCTGAACGCCGGGGCGGCGTGCCTCGGCGCCGCGGCGCTGGTGTTCTTCGTGGCGCTGGGCCTCGGCGTCGGAGAGGCCGCCCGGCGCATGTTCCCCGGCGAGACCCGGCTCGTCGACGTGGTGCCGCCGGCGGTCTCGCTCGGCCCGGTCCTCGGCGGGGGACAGCTCGACGACGAGGCGGTGGCGCGGCTCGCCGCCATCCCCGGCGTGGAGCGGGCCTTCCGGCGGCTCAACTGCCGCGTCCCCATCGCCGCGACGCGCGGCCCCGAGGGCGTCTCCCTCAACTGGCCGCAGGGCTTCACGGTCCAGCTCCCGGCCGTGGGGATCGATCCCGGCCTCGTCGCGCAGGACCTGGGGCGCGGCCAGTGGTTCGAGGACCGCGGGCCGTCCCAGCCCATCCCGTTCCTCGCCTCGCGCCGGGTCATCGAGATCTACAACAAGACCATCGCCCCGGCGTGGAACCTGCGGCGACTGCCGCCGGGCGTCGCGCTCGTGGGCGTGCAGTTCCCGGTGAAGGTGGGCTTCTCCATCGTGCCGCAGAAGACCGAGGACCGGGTCGTGGATGGCCGGCTCCTCCTCGCCGGGCTCTCCGACCGCGTGCCGCTCTACATGGTGGCCCTGCCGCTCGAGACGGTGCGCCGCCTCCACCAGGAGTACGGCAAGGCCGACCAGGGGTACAGCGCGGTCTCGCTGCTCGCCGCCCTGCCGGACGACGTGCCGCGCGTCGCGGCCGCCGTCCGCCGCATGGGCTTCGCGGTGGACGAGGGCGACCGCGCGATGGCGGAGCGGGTGGGCACGGTGGTCTCGCTGACGGCAGGGGCGCTGGCGCTCCTCGCCCTGCTCATGTGCGGGCTCGCCGCGCTCGCCATCGCCCAGTCGCTCTCGGCGAGCGTGCGGGCCCGGACGAAGGAGATCGCCATCCTGCAGGCGGTGGGGGCCACGGCCGGGGACGTGCGCGCGCTGGTGCTCGCCGAGGCGGGCCTGCTGGGGCTCGCCGGCGGCGCGGCGGGCGCGCTCCTCTCGCGCCTCGCGGCCCTCGGCGCCGACGCGCTCGCGGCGCGGCTCCTCCCCGACTTTCCTTTCCGGCCGGAGAGCTTCTTCGCCTTCTCTCCATGGCTGTACCTCGTCGCCATCGGGGTGGCGGTGGCCTCGGCGGTGCTGGGAGCGCTCGGCCCCGCCGCAATCGCGGCGGGAGTCGATCCGGCGCGGACGATCTCGTGAGGTCCCCCTGCCCAGCGGCCCGAGCGGCCGGGCTATCCTCTCCGGGCATGCGCGCCCTCGCCCTGCTCCCGCTCCTCGCGCTCCTCTCGGGCTGCGCCCGGGACCTGGGGCCCGAGGCCGTCTACCGCGCGCTCGTCCAGGCGGTGGCCGACCGCGATGCCGACCGGGCCTGGTCGCTCCTCTCGACCGCGAGCCAGAAGCGGCTCGACGCCCGCGCCCGGGAGGTGGCGGCGCGCGCGCCGGGCGTGGTCCCGGCGAGCGGCCGGGCGCTCCTCGTTGGCGACGCGGCGCTGGCGGCGCCCGAGGTGAAGTCGGTGGCGGTGCGGAGCCAGGACGCCGAGCGGGCGGTGCTCCGCGTGGAGGAGGAGGGCCGCCCGCCGCGCGAGGTGCTCCTCGTCCGGGAGGGGAGCCGCTGGCGGGTGGAGCTGCCGATGCCGGAGGCGGTCCCGGCGCGGTAGCAGAGCCCCGCGGCGGTGCGCGGTGGATCTCGGCCGTTTCGGGTGTTATTCAAGCTGCCCACGCCATGAAGACCCTCACCGCCGCACAGATCCGCGAGGCCTTCCTCCGCTTCTTCGAGGAGCGCGGCCACCGCCGCGTCCCGTCGAGCGGGCTCGTCCCGCAGAACGACCCCACGCTCCTGTTCACGAACGCCGGCATGGTCCAGTTCAAGGACGTCTTCACCGGACGGGAGAAGCGGGACTACCAGCGCGCCGCCACCTCCCAGAAGTGCGTGCGCGCCGGCGGCAAGCACAACGACCTCGAGAACGTCGGCTTCACCGCCCGTCACCACACCTTCTTCGAGATGCTGGGGAACTTCTCCTTCGGCGACTACTTCAAGAAGGACGCGGTGGCCTGGGCCTGGGAGTTCGTGACGAGCCCCAAGTGGCTCGGCCTCGACCCGAAACGGCTCGCCGCCACCGTCTTCGCCGGCGAGGGCTCCCTCCCCTGGGACGAGGAGGCCTTCGAGCTGTGGAAGCAGCAGGGCGTCCCGAAGGGGCGCATCCACAAGCTCGGCGCCACGGACAACTTCTGGTCCATGGGGGAGACCGGCCCGTGCGGCCCGTGCTCCGAGCTGCACTACTTCCAGGGCGACGACATCCCCTGCGCCGAGGTGCAGGCCGGGCGGAAGTGCCTCGGCGTCGCCTGCGACTGCGACCGGTGGCTCGAGATCTGGAACCTCGTCTTCATGCAGTTCGAGCGCGGCCAGGACGGGGGCCTCACGCCCCTGCCCAAGCCCTCCATCGACACCGGCGCCGGGCTCGAGCGCATGGCCTCGGTGGCCCAGGGCAAGCGCTCCAACTACGACACCGACCTCTTCCAGAACGTCATCCGGGCCGTCGAGAAGGTCTCGGGCAAGAGATACGGCAAGGTGGCCGACGACGACGTCTCCATGCGCGTCATCGCCGACCACGCCCGGGCCACCACCTTCCTCGTGGGCGACGGCGTCCTGCCCTCGAACGAGGGGCGCGGCTACGTGCTCCGCCGCATCATGCGGCGCGCCATCCGCCACGGGAAGCGGCTCGGCATGGAGAAGCTCTTCCTCCCGGCCATCTGCGACGCCGTCATCGAGGAGATGGGCAGCGCCTACCCCGAGACCGCCGGGAACCGGCCCTTCATCCTCAAGGTCGCCGAGCAGGAGGAGGAGGGCTTCCGCCGCACGCTCGACAAGGGGCTCGCCATCCTGGAGGAGGAGATGCGCGGGCTCGGGGCGCGCGCCGAGAAGGTCATCCCGGGGAAGGTGGCCTTCCAGCTCTACGACACCTTCGGCTTCCCCATGGACCTCACCCGCGTCATCGCGGCCGAGAACGGCCTCGGCGTGGACGAGGCAGGCTTCGACCGAGCCATGGCCGAGCAGCGGGCCCGCTCCGAGTGGAAGGGGTCCGGCGAGACCGCGGTGGCCGAGCTGCACAGGCAGATCGCGGCCGAGGTCGGCGACGTGAAGTTCGTCGGCTACGACGCGCCCACGGCGAAGGCCGAGGTGAAGGCGCTGCTCGTGAACGGCGTCCGCGCCGCCCAGGCCAGGGCCGGCGACAAGGTCGAGGTGGTCACGGACGCCACGCCGTTTTACGGCGAGTCGGGCGGCCAGGTGGGAGACACCGGCGCCATCGCCGTCCCCGGCGGCGGCCGCGTCGAGGTCCGGGACGCGCAGCGGCCGGTGCCCGGCCTCGTGACCCACGTGGGCGTCGTGGACGCGGGAGCGATCTCCGTGGGGGACGAGGTGGAGCTCGCGGTGGACGACGCCCGCCGCGGCCTCATCCGCGCCAACCACTCGGCCACCCACCTCCTGCACTTCGCGCTGCGGGAGCGGCTCGGCGAGCACGTGAAGCAGGCGGGCTCGGTCGTCGCCCCCGATCACCTCCGCTTCGACTTCTCCCACTTCCAGCCGCTCACGGACGAGGAGCTGCGCGGCGTCGAGCGGCGCGTGAACGAGCTCGTCCGGGAGAACGCCGCCACCGACACCACGGTCCTGCAGCTCGAGGAGGCGCGCAAGAGCGGCGCCATGATGATCTTCGGCGAGAAGTACGGCGACACGGTGCGCGTCGTGCGCATCGGGCCGTCGAAGGAGCTGTGCGGCGGCACCCACGTGCGCCGCACCGGCGACATCGCCTTCTTCAAGCTCGCGAGCGAGGAGTCGATCGCCGCCGGCGTGCGCCGCATCGTGGCCTACACGGGGCCGGGGGCGGTCGCGCACGCGCAGCGCGAGGAGGAGGAGCTGCGGCGGGCGGCGGCGCTGCTCAAGGCCGGCGCCTTCGAGGTGGCGCAGAAGATAGAGGCGACTCAGCGGAGGGTGAAGGAGCTCGAGCGCGCGCTCGAGGAGGCGAGGGCCCAGGTGACCGCGGCCCGATCCGGCGACCTCGCCGCCCAGGCCCGCGAGGTGAACGGCGTGAAGGTGCTGGCCGCGCGGGTCGAGGGCGACGGCAAGGCGCTACGCGACCTCGCCGACAAGCTCCGCGACAAGCTCGGCCGCGGCGTCGTGGCGCTCGGCTCCGAGCAGGACGGGAAGGCCCTCCTCCTCGTCGCCGTGACGAAGGACCTCGTGGGGCGCGTCAAGGCGGGCGACCTCGTCCGAGAGGCGGCGAAGCTCGTCGGCGGCTCGGGCGGCGGAAGGCCCGACCTCGCCCAGCCGGGCGGCGCGAACCCCGCCGGCCTCGAGCAGGCCCTCGAGAAGGTCGCCGAGCTGGTGAAGGCGGCGACCGCCTGACCGAGGCGGCGATCCGGCGCGCGGCGCGTTGTCAAGGCGCACGGAGTCGTGACGCACCCGATCGGTGCGTCGCTCCGCCTGCGGGCCGATTGACCCGCGCGCGCGGGCGGACCTACGATTCGCGTGCGGAGGGAAGGGCGACGCCGCACGCGACGGGAAGAGGGAGGCGAGGCTCCCCGGTCATCGACCTCGCGCGGGCGCGCGACGCCCGGCGGCTCTCCGACTTCCAGGATCGGCTGCGAGCGGTCCTCGACACCAACAAGCGCGCTCTCTCCCGGCTCTTCCAGAGCGGCCTCATCTACTCCCGCCACGGCGCGCGGCTCGGTCGCGACCTCCTGCTCGCCCACCAGCACCTGCTCAAGGTGGGCGACCTCCTCGCCCGCCTCGGCGACATGACGGCGCGCCCCGGCCGCGGCGCGGGCGCCGAGGAGCTGTACGCCCAGGTCCAGACCCTGCTGGCGCGCACGAGCGAGCTGACCGCCCGCTCGGACGGGCTGCTGGCGCGTCAGCGCTGACCCCTTCCCCACCCGTTGCCGCCTCGTCCCCGACTGGCTTGAGGAGACCCTCCATGCACGCCCTGCGCGCGACGCTCGCCCTCACCCTGGCCGCGGCCCTGTCCGTCCCGGCGGTTCCCCTTGCCGGGGAGCGCTCGGGGGTCCCCGACAAGTACAGGTGGAACCTCGCCGACCTCTATCCGTCCGAGGCGGCCTGGGCGCAGGCGAGGGAGGGGCTCGCGAAGCGCATCCCCGGGCTCGCGGCATACCGGGGCCACCTCGGCGAATCGGCGGAGGCGCTGTGGCGGGCGCTCGACGCCGTGTACGGGCTCGACCGCGACCTTTCCCGTCTCGCCGTCTATGCGTCGTCCCTCTCCGACGAGGACACGCGCGCCCCGAGGCCGCGCGAGATGAAGCAGGCGGCGGAGCAGCTCGCGGTGGACTTCGGCGCCGCCGCCTCCTTCCTGCGCCCGGAGATCCTGGCGCTCGATCCGGCCCGGGTCCGCGGCTTCATCGCGAAGGAGCCCCGGCTCGGCGAGTACCGCTTCTACCTGGAGGACGTGCTGCGCTGGAAGCCGCACACGCTCTCCGCCTCCGAGGAGCGGATCGTCGCGGAGGCCGGGAACCTCACCGACGCGGGCCAGTCCATCTACGGGGTCCTCAAGGACGCGGACTTCCCGTACCCAAGACTCAAGCTCTCCACCGGCGAGGAGGTCCGCCTCGACTCCTCCGCCTTCGCGCTCCACCGCGCCTCGCCGGTGCGCGAGGACCGCGACAAGGTGTTCGCGGCGTTCTTCGGCGGGCTCGGAGGGTTCGAGCGCACCTTCGGCTCAACCCTCTACGCCCAGGTTCGCGCCCACGACTTCGTGAGGAAGGTGCGGGGCTTCGGCTCGGCGCTGGAATCGGCGCTCTTCGGCGACGCCATCCCCACCGCCGTCTACCGGCAACTCATCGCCGACGTGCACCGGAGCCTCCCCGCGCTCGGCCGCTACCTCGAGCTGCGGCGGCGCATGATGGGGCTCGACGCCCTGCGCTACCAGGACCTGTACGCGCCGCTCGTCGGGAAGGTGGACCTCGACTTCGCGCCGGAGGAGGCCCGGGCCATCACGCTCGAGGCCTTCGCGCCGCTCGGCCAGGAGTACGTGGACGATCTCAGGAGGGGCTACGAGAGCCGCTGGACCGACTTCCTGCCCTCCACCGGCAAGCGCCCCGGCGCCTACTCGACCGGCGTCTACGGCGTCCACCCGTACCAGCTGCTCAACTTCAACGGGAAGTACGACGACCTCTCCACCCTGGCCCACGAGTCTGGCCACTCGATGCACACCTTCCTCGCCAACGCGTCCCAGCCCTACCCCACGAGCGACTACCCCATCTTCGTCGCCGAGGTGGCCTCGACGCTCAACGAGAACCTGCTCTTCCACTTCATGCTGGAGCGGGCGAAGGACGACTCGACGCGCCTCACGCTCCTCGGCAACCACCTCGAGACCTTGCGGACCACGCTCTTCCGGCAGACGCTCTTCGCCGAGTTCGAGCTCGGCGCCCACGAGATGGTGGAGCGCGGCGAGACGCTCACCGGCCAGAACCTGTCGGCGCTCTACTTGAAGCTCGTGCGCCAGTACTACGGCCACGACCAGGGTCGGTGCCGCGTGGACGACGTCATCGGCGCCGAGTGGGAGTACGTGCCGCACTTCTACCGCGACTTCTACGTCTACCAGTACGCCACCAGCCTCGTCGCCTCGACGTCCCTCGCGGAGGCCATCCGCGCGGAGAAGGGCAAGGGGACGGCGCGGCGCGACGCCTACCTGGCCATGCTGAAGGCCGGCGGCTCGAGGTACCCGATCGACCTCCTCAGGGACGCGGGCGTGGACATGACCACGTCCGCCCCGTTCCAGGCGGCCATCGCCGACATGAACGCCACCATGGACGAGATGGAGAGGATCCTCTCCAGCCAGAAGGCGGCGAGGTAGGGCGGGGGCTCGTTCCCCGCCGCGGGGATCCGCCTAGCCCCGCGGCCCCTCCTCCACCAGCACCGAGCGCGGGAAGTTGCCGTAGTTCTCGTTGCACTCGCGCGCGGAGCCGCGCACCCAGACGCTCACCGTGTGGGAGCCCGCGCCCACCCGGGCGAAGTAGGCGGCCACCGAGGCCGTCCCCGCGCCCGCGGCCGCGCCCGCGGGCACGTACACCACCGCCCGCCCGCCTCCGCCACCCTCGTCCTCGACGTCGGGCTTGCCGTCCACCCGGAGCTGGAAGTCGCAGAAGGAGCCGGGGTCGCCGGCGGCGTCCACGTGCGTGTTCCACACGAGGAGCGCGGACGTCGTGGCGTGCGCCTTCGCGAAGGTCCCGACCGTCCGCAGCGGCGCGTAGGCGGGGGTCGGGTTGGATGCGGTGGCGCCGTCGGAGTAGTCGAGCCGGTGCCGCCGCGGCGTGGCCTCCTCCACCTTGGACTCCAGGGAGGCGACGCGGACCTCGTTGGACTCGAGGCGCGACTCCTGGACCCGCGCCGAGTCCCGCACGGAGGAGAGCCGCGTGTCCTGCATGGTGGCGGCGCCCTGCAGGGCCGCCTGGCCCGACTCCACGGCCTTCACGCGCCCGGAGATCTCGGCGAGGGCGGCCTGCACGTCGGTGGCCGCGAGGCCGGTGCCCTCGTTGGCGAAGGGGAGCCGGCTCGCGGTGCGCTCGCCCGGCGAGGAGACGAGCCAGGCGGTGGCGGGGATGGCCACGAGCGCGGTGACCGCGGCGGCGAGGGCGGCGGTTGTGGTTCGGCTCAAGGTTGCCCGCTCCGGGTGACGGGGCACGATGAAAACACGTCGCGGCCCCGGAAGTCGAGCCGGGGCGTCAGGGCGTCCTCGGACGCGTGCCGGCGTCGACGATGCGCTTCACCAGCGCCGGATCGTCGGGCAGGAGGCCCGCCGCCGGGAGCTTCGGGGTGAGCGTCCGCCAGGACGGCTCGAGGGCGAAGGCGCGCGCGAAGAGGGGCAGCGCCTCGTCCACCCGGCCCGCGACCGCCAGCGCCACGGCGTGCCAGTAGACGACCTCGGCGCTCTCCGGCAGGAGCTTCTCGGCGGCGCCGTACTCGCGCATCGCCCCCGCCACGTCCTGGCGCTCGACGGCCAGGTCCCCCGCGTTCATGTGGCCGTAGGCGCGCGCCACGCCGACGAGCCGCCGCAGCTCCTCGAGCGGCCGCGGGGCGTCCTCGACGCGGAGGTCGAACACCCGGTCCTCCCAGGGCCGTCCGGAGGGCTTGCCCGACACGACCACCAGGGCCGCCGACTGCTGGCCGCGGATGTCGCCGCCCGCGGCCTGCGCCGCGTCGAGGGCGGCGAGCATCCGGTCGGCCAGGTCCCCCTTCGCCTCCTCGAAGGCCTTCGCCATGGCCGGCCAGACCCGGTCGCTCGCCATGAGGTTCGCCTGGACCGAGTAGTCCTTGCCGACGCGGTGTCCCGCCTCGGCGATGCAGCGCCTGCCGGTGTGGGCGGCGACGCGCCCCTGCGAGTCGATCATCGCCACCTGGCGGACGTCGCGCCCGCCGTCGGCCGCGAGCAGCCCCGCGAGCGCGTCGGGCGCGGCGCGACCGGAGCGCATGAGGGCGAGGCCGAGCGGCCCGTAGCTCGGGTCGACGAACGACTGGGTCGCCACGGCGCCGACGCCCGCCTCGACCCAGGGGACGAGCGCGCCCACCGAGAACCAGTGGGACTGGACCGCGGCGCCGAGCTGGCCCGTGGCCGGGTCGCGCGCCACGATGGAGTAGGTGTGGACGGGGCGCGCCATCGAGTGCTCGGCGGCGGGGACGGCGGACGGCGCGAGGAGGGCGGCGAGGAGCCAGGCGGGCAGGTTGCGCATGGCCGCTGTATAGCGCGCCCCGCCAGGCCGCGTCCCCTTCCCGAGCGCCCCTCGCCCGTCCGCCGTTACAATCGGCCCATGCCAGCCCCCACCCGCGCCGCCGCCTGGTCGCTTCTCGCCGAGTTCACGAAGTCGCAGCCGCTCCGCCGCCACGGCCTCGCGGTGGAGGCCACCATGCGCGCGCTGGCGCGGAGCCGCGGCGTCGCCGACCCGGCCGAGATCGAGACCTGGGGCATCGTCGGCCTGGTCCACGACTTCGACTACGAGAAGTACCCGACCGAGCAGGACCACGTCTGGCGCGGCATGGAGATCCTGCGCGAGCGCGGCTGGCCCGAGCCCATCGTCCGGGCCATCGCCAGCCACGCCTTCTACACCAACATCCCTCGGGTCGAGCCGATCGAGAAGGCCATCCTGGCGGCGGACGAACTGACCGGGTTCGTCGGCGCCTGCTCCCTCGTCCGGCCCTCGAAGAAGGTCGCGGACCTGCCGGTGGAGTCGGTGGTGAAGCGGATGAAGGAGAAGGCCTTCGCCCGCTCGGTCGACCGCAGCTACATCACCCGGGGCGCCGAGGAGTGGGGGCTCCCGCTTCCGGACCTCGTGGCCCTCGTCATCCGGGCGCAGATCCCGATCGCCGGCGCGCTGGGCCTCGGTGGCGCTCCGGCGCCGGACCTGCCCGACGGCCCGCCGCCGCCCGAGCCCCCGGCGCCCTGAGGAGTTCGCCCGGCTACTCGCGCGGCGAGCCCCGCCGGAGGAAGGCGGGGATATCGTACTGCTCCTCGTCGAGGGGCTTGAAGCTCGCCGGGTCGCGCGGCCGGGCCGGACGCGGCGATGCCGGGGCGGGGGCCTGGGCCGGCGCCATGCGGACGGGGGCGGGCTTCGCCTCCTCCGCCGGCGCCGGACGGGAAGGCGGCGGAGGCGGCGCCGGCTGCCGCGCGGCCACCGCGGGAAGGGCCACCTGACGCGGCTGGACGGCGCGCACCGGCGCGTCCTTGGCCGCGAAGCCGGTGGCGATGACGGTGATCTTCACCTCCTCGTCGAGGTGCTCGTCCACCACCGAGCCGAAGATGATGTTGGCCTCCGGGTCGGCCGCCGCCTGGGCCATGGACACCGCCTCGTTGACCTCGTGGAGCGTCAGCGAAGGCCCGCCGGTGATGTTGACGAGGAGCCCCGTCGCGCCGTCGAGGGTCACGTCCTCGAGGAGCGGCGACGAGATGGCGCCCTGCATGGCCTCCAGGGCGCGGCGCTCGCCCGAGGCGCGCCCCGTGCCCATGAGGGCCATGCCCTGCTCGGCCATGATGGTGCGGACGTCGGCGAAGTCCACGTTGACGAGGCCGTGGACGGTGATGAGGTCCGAGATGCCCTGCACCGCGTTGAGGAGCACCTCGTCGGCCCGCTTGAACGCGTCGGCGAGCGACATGTTCTCGCCCGCGACCGAGAGCAGGCGCTGGTTGGGGATGACGATGAGCGTGTCCACGGCCTGGCGCAGCTCGGCGATGCCGGCCTCCGCCTGCTTGCGCCGCCGGTTGCCCTCGAAGAGGAAGGGCTTGGTCACCACGCCGACGGTGAGGGCGCCGGTGGCCTTGGCGACGTCGGCGATGACGGGCGCCCCGCCGGTGCCGGTGCCGCCGCCCATGCCGGCGGTGACGAACACCATGTCGGCGCCGGCCAGGGCCTCGGCGATGGCGTCCTTGCCCTCGAGCGCCGACTCGCGGCCGCGCTCGGGGTTGGCGCCGGCGCCCAGTCCGCGCGACAGGCTCTTGCCCAGCTGGATCCGGATCGGCGCGCGGTTCGCGGCCAGCGCCTGAACGTCGGTGTTGGCGGCGATGAACTCCACGCCCTCGAGGCGCCCCGCCACCATGGTGTTGATGGCGTTGCCGCCGCCTCCGCCCACGCCGATGACCTTGATCCTCGCGGCGGGCTCGCTCTTCTCGGTGTATTCGATCATGTCGGCTCCCGGGCCCCGCCCTAGAAGATCTCCCCCAACCACTCCTTCATCCGGGTCTTCACCTTGCGGTAGACGTTCTCCTCCCGGATGCGGAAGTAGGGGCCGCCCTCCTGCTGCTGCGCGCCGTAGATGACGAGGCCGACGGCGGTGGCGAACTGCGGGCCCTTCACCACGTCCACGAGGCCGCCGATGCCGCGCGGCACGCCGCGGCGCACCGGCATCCCGAGCACCTCCTCGGCCATCTCCGGCATGCCGGCGAGGAGCGTCGAGCCGCCGGTGATGACGACCCCGGAGGCGAGCAGCTCCTCCATGCCGCACTTCTGGATCTCGTGCTGCACCAGCATGAAGATCTCCTCGACGCGCGGCTCGATGATCTCCGCCAGGATCTGGCGCGAGAGCACCCGGGGCTGCCCGCCACCGACGCTCGGCACCTCGATGGTCTCGCTCTTGTCCACCTGCGCGGCCATGGCGCAGCCGTACGACTTCTTGATGCGCTCCGCCTCGTGGGTGGGCGTGCGCAGCCCGACCGCGATGTCGTTGGTGAGGTGGTTCCCTCCGAGGGAGAGCACCGAGGTGTGGGCGATGGCCCCGTTCGAGAAGATGGCGATGTCGGTGGTGCCCCCGCCGATGTCCACCAGGCACGCCCCCAGCTCCTTCTCGTCCTCGCTGAGGACCGCGAGCGAGGAGGCGAGTGGCTGGAGCACGATGTCCGAGACGTTGAGGCCGGTGCGCTGGGCGCACTTGATGATGTTCTGGGCGCTGGAGACCGCGCCGGTGACGATGAGGGCCTTGGCCTCCAGGCGCACGCCGCTCATCCCCACCGGCTCCTTCACGCCGTCCTGGTCGTCGACGATGAACTCCTGCGGCAGGACGTGGATGACCTCGCGGTCGAGCGGGATGGCGACCGCCTTGGCCTGGTCGATGACCCGCTCCACGTCGGTCGGCTTCACCTCCTTGTCCTTGATGGCGACGACGCCGTGGGAGGGGAAGGCCTTGATGTGGCCGCCGGCGATGCCGGTGTAGACGGTGGTGATCTCGCAGCCGCCCATGTGCTCGGCTTCCTCGATGGCGCGCTTGATGGACGCCACCGTGGCGTCGATGTTGACCACCACCCCCTTGCGCAGCCCCTTCGACGGATGCGTGCCGATGCCGATGATGTCGATGCCCTCGTCGGTCACCTCGCCGACGATGGCGCAGATCTTCGTCGTGCCGATGTCCAGGCCGACCAGGATGTCTCCGCTCTTCGCCATGACGTTCCTCCGGCGGGCGGCGCGCACGCGCCGACGCCCTTCCTAGGGCCCTCTCGAGCCCGTTCGCCCTGCCACCTTCGACGGCCGGGGCCGGACGCCCCCGCCGTCGCCACCACCGCGCACGCTCCCCGAGAGCCGGACGGTCACCCACGACGGGCGGTTCCGGTTGTCGAGGTGAAGGACCTCGGCCCGCTTCCCCTCCGCGCGGAGCGCCGAGAGCATCCGGTGCAGCCGCGCGAGCTTCTGCGGGAGGTCGCCGACTCCGAGGCGGACCTGCGTCCCCTCATCGCCGACGTAGAGGGTCACGCCCTCGTCCACGTCCACGTGGACCTCCGACACCGGCCAGGCTTGCGCCAGGCCCTCCTTGGCGTAGCCGTCGAGGAGGGCGAGCGCGCCGAGGAGCAGGGGCTCGAGGTCGGTCCGGCGCTGCAGGTAGTCGTCGCGGGTGAAGCCGGTGATCACCGGGAGGTCGAGCCCGTCGCCGGCCGAGGCCCGCTTGAAGACCTGGGCCTCTCGGTCCACGAGGTAGAGGCCGCCCAGGTCCACCAGCGCGCCCGGCTCCCGCTCCACGACGCGGACGTCGACGGCGGGCGGGAGCGTGCGGCGCGCCTCGGCCGATCGCACCCAGGGATGGCGCGCGAGCGCGCGCTCCAGCGCCTCGAGGTCCGCCGCGAGGAGGTTGTCGCCCGGCTTCACGGGGGAGAGCGCGGCGAGCTCGCCCGCCGTGGCGCGGGAGAGGCCCTGGAAGCGCACGGCGCGGATCCGGAGCCATTCTCCCTCGGCGACGAGGCGGTGCGCGGCGAGGCCGGCGAGCGCGAGGAGCGCGAGCGTGCCGGCCGCGGCGGCGGCGCGTCCGAGCGCCTTGCCCCGCACGGCCCGCGGAGCCTCCTCGGGCGACCGATCGACCCTGCGCCTGTTCCGACCCCGCGCCACGCACCTCTCCCCACGCCCGCCCACACGGCCGCTTTCGGGCGCTATCGCCCGAGGATGGAGCATGCCCGAGGGGCGGCGGCTGGCAAGTTTTCGGCGGCGATCTCCGGGCTATGCCTTGAGCGAGGCGCCCTCCAGCAGGCGCTCGCAGAGGTCGGCGAAGGAGATGCCGTTGCCGGCGGCGATCTTCGGGACGAGCGACGTCGCCGTCATGCCCGGCAGCGTGTTCACCTCGAGGATGTAGGGCTCCCCGGCGTCGGTGACGATGAAGTCGGTCCGGGTGACGCCCGAGCAGCCCAGGGCCCGGTGGGCCACCTCGGAGGCGCGGCAGACCCGCTCGACGTGGGGGGCCGGCAGGCGCGCCGGGTAGAAGTACTGGGTCGTCCCGGCCGTGTACTTGGCGGCGTAGTCGTAGAACTCCCGGGCCGGCACCACCTCGATGGCCCCGAGCGACGAGTCGTCCAGCACCGCCACCTGGACCTCGTGCCCCTTGACGTACCGCTCCACGATGAGGTCGCCCTTGTAGCCGGCGGCGTCGAGGCAGGCCTCGCGCAGCGCGCCCGGCTCCTTGACGATGTGCACGCCCACCGAGGACCCCTCGCCCGCGGGCTTCACGACCGCCGGCAGGCCGAACGGCAGGTCGGCGGCGGTAACCAGCGAGGCTTGCTCGCGCGAGAAGACCCGGTACTCGGAGACCGAGAGGCCGTGGTCCCGGAAGAGGAGCTTCGAGAAGACCTTGTCCATGCCGAGCGCCGAGGCGAGCACTCCGGACCCGGTGTAGGGGATGCCCATCGACTCGAGGAGCCCCTGGATGCACCCGTCCTCGCCCCAGCGGCCGTGCAGCGCGATGAAGGCCGCCTCGGCCCTGGCCTCCCGGAGGCGCTCCGCCACGTCGAGGTCCACGTCGACCACCACCGTGTCGTAGCCCTTGGCCCGCAGGGCCTCGGCGCATCCCTTGCCCGTCTTGAGCGACACCTCGCGCTCGGAGGAGCGCCCTCCATACAGCACCGCGACCTTCTTCCCGCTGAACCGACCCATGCGATCCGTCCCTTTCAGTCGATGCCGTCCTCGCCGAAATCGCCGATGAGCCGGACCTCCGGCTCGAGCTCCACGCCGAAGCGCTCCCGCACCCTCCTCCGCGCCAGCCGGACGAGGGCGAGGCAGTCGCGCGCCGTCGCCCCACCGAGGTTCACGACGAAGTTGGCGTGGACGTCGGACCACATGGCGCCGCCCTCGCGGTGGCCCTTCAGGCCCGCGGCCTCGATGAGCCGGCCGGCGAAGTCGCCCGGCGGGTTGCGGAAGGTCGAGCCCCATGTCGGCTGCGTGAGCGGCTGGGTGCGGCGGCGCCGGTCCTTGTCGGCCTGCATGGCCGCGAGGCTCGCGGCGGCGTCGCCGCGGCGCAGGCGAAGCTCGACCCGCGTCACCACCCCGCCCGGAGGCAGCCGGCAGGTCCGGTAGGCGAAGCCGAGCTCGGAGGCGGGGATCCAGCGGGCACCCCGGGGCGTGGCCACCTCGACCCGCGCCACCACGTCCTTCATCTCGCCGATCTTCGTGCCGGCGTTCATGGCCACCGCCCCGCCCAGCGTCCCGGGGATTCCGGCGACGAACTCGCAGCCGACGAGGCCGAGCTCCTGGGCCCTCGCCACCAGGCGGCTCGTGGGGGCGCCGGCGGACAGGACGAGCCGGCCGTCCTCGGCAGACGCCTCCTCCCCGAAGTCCGCCGGCAGCTTCACCACCACGCCGCGCACGCCGGCGTCGGCGACGAGGACGTTGGCGCCGCCGCCGAGGACCGTCACCGGGACGCCGTGCGCCTCGCAGGCGGCGAGCAGCGCGGCGAGGTCGGCCGCGTCCGCCGGGCGCACCAGCAGGTCGGCCGGGCCGCCCACTCGGATGGCGGTGCGCGCCGCGAGCGGCGCGTCGCGGACGCACTCGCCGCGGACGGAGGAGACGACGAGGTCGCGCCAGCCGTTCACCGGCGCCATCACGACTCCCGGAGCAGCTTCAGCAGCTCCGGCCCCACGGCGGTGATGTCCCCCGCGCCGAGCGTGAGGACGATGTCGCCGGGGCGCAGGCGTGCCCGCGCCGCGGCGGCGAGCCTGGCCCGCTCCGGCACGAAGGTCACGTCCCGGTGGCCGCAGGCCCGGATGGTCTCGGCCAGTCCGGCGCCCGAGACGCCGGGGATGGGATCCTCGCTGGCGGCGTAGATCTCGGTGAGGAGGAGCACGTCGGCGTCGTTGAAGGCGGTCGAGAACTCCTCCAGGAGGTCGCGGGTGCGGGTGTAGCGGTGGGGCTGGAAGAGGCACACCACGCGCCGGCCGAAGGCCTCGCGCGCGCCGCGCAGCGTGGCCTTCACCTCCGCGGGGTGGTGGCCGTAGTCGTCCACCACCGTCACGCCCCCGGCGTCGCCGAGGACGGTGAACCGGCGCTGCACGCCGCGGAAGGAGGCGAGCGCCTCTCGCGTCACGCCGGTGGAGATCCCCATCTCGTCGGCGAGGGCCACCACCGCGAGGGCGTTGAGCGCGTTGTGCCGCCCCACCATGCCCACCTCGAAGCGGCCCAGCGACTCGCCGCGCCGGAAGGCGTCGAAGGCGACCGAGTGTCCCTTCACCTCGATGCGCGCGCCGCGGTAGTCCGCCTGCTGGGCCTCGCCGTAGGTCACGTAGCGCTTCTCCACCTCCGGCAGGAGCGACTGCACCGTGGGGTGGTCGATGCAGAGGATGGAGAGGCCGTAGAAGGGCACGCGGTTCAGGAAGTCCACGAAGCCCTGGCGCAGCGCCTCCGCCGTCTTCCAGTAGTCGAGGTGCTCAGGGTCGATGTTGGTGACGACGGCGATGGTCGGCGGGAGCCGAAGGAAGCTGCCGTCGGACTCGTCGGCCTCCACCACCATGTAGTCGCCCTTGCCCAGCTTGGCGTTGGAGCCGAAGGTGTTCATCTTGCCGCCGACGACGGCCGTGGGGTCGAGGCCGGCGTGGGCGAGGAGGTGGGCCGCCATCGAGGTGGTGGTGGTCTTGCCGTGCGAGCCGGCGATGGCGATGCCGTACTTGAGCCGCATCAGCTCGGCGAGCATCTCGGCTCGGGGGATGACCGGGATCTTGCGGGCGCGGGCCTCGACGACCTCCGGGTTGTCCTTCCGGACGGCGGAGGAGGTCACCACCACGTCCACGTCCTTCACATGGGCGGCAGCGTGCCCCCTCTGGACGTGTCCCCCCAGCCCGGCGAGGCGGCGGGTGATCTCCGACTCCTTCAGGTCCGAGCCCGAGACGGTGTAGCCGAGGTTGAGGAGCACCTCGGCGATGCCGCTCATCCCGATGCCGCCGATGCCGACGAAGTGGATCTTGACGGGACGCGAGCGGAAGAGCGTCATGGCCTCTCCGATGCCGGCATCTCGGGGACGGGCGGGAGGGGGCGCACCGGCTCGAAGCCCGGGCCGCGGTCCTGCCCCTGCCGCGAGCCCCAGCGGCGGGCCAGCAGCTGGCTGCACACGTCGGCGATCTCCCCCGCCGCCTGCGGGCTCCCCATGCGGCCGGCGGCGCGGGCCATCGCCTCACGGCGCGCCGGGTTCTGGAGGATGGCCCGGATCTCTCGGGCGAGCAGCTCGCCGGTGAGGTCCCTCTCCTCGATCATCACCGACGCGCCGGCGTCCGCGAGGCTCCGGGCGTTCACCACCTGGTGGTTGTCGGCCGCCGCGGGGAAGGGGACCAGGATCGAGGGTTTCTTGCAGACCAGGAGCTCGGCGAGGGTCGTCGCCCCGGCCCGGCACACCACCAGGTCGGCCTCGGCATAGGCCTGGCTCATGTCGGTGATGAACTCCCGGACGTCCGGATCGAAGCCCACGGCCCGGTAGCCCTTCTCCACCGCCCCGCGGTCGCGGGCCCCGGTCTGGTGGATGATGTGGAGCCGCTCGCGCAGGTCGGCGAGGTGCGGCAGAGCCTCGATGACCCGCATGTTGAGGCCGTGAGCGCCCTGTGAGCCGCCGAAGACGAGCAGGTGGTGCTTCTCGTGCTTCGACGACGGGCGCATGTAGTTCTCGAGGAGCATGCGGCGGATGGGATTGCCGAGCTGGTACACCTTGCGCCGCGCGAAGTAGCGGGCGGCCTCGGGGAAGGCGGTGAAGGCCGCCTGCACGAACAGGCCGAGCACGCGGTTGGTGAAGCCGGCGATGGCGTTCTGCTCCTGCACCGCGGTGGGAATGCGCATGAGCCACGCCGCGAGGACCACCGGCCCCGAGGCGTAGCCTCCGACGCCCACCACCACGTCCGGGCGCCACTTGCGCAGGATGGCGAAGGAGCGCGCGAAGGCGCGGGGGAGGAGGAAGAGGCCGCCCGCGAGCCCGAGGAGCCCCTTGCCCTTGAGCCCCTTCACGTCGATGAGCTCGATGGGGAAGCCGGCGGCCGGGACCACCGCCGCCTCGAGGCCCCGTGCCGTGCCGACGAACACCACGTCGTTGCCGGGGTGGCGCCCCACCACCTCCTCGGCGAGGGCGATGCCGGGGAAGACGTGCCCCCCGGTGCCGCCGCCGGCGATCATCATCCTCATGGCGCGCTCCCCGCGGCCGCGGCGGCGCGCGGGAGCCGGACGGCCTGCGACCCGTGCCGCAGGAACCCGCCCCGCCCGGCGCTCACCGACAGGAGGACGCCGGCGGCGAAGAGGAGCGTCAGGAGCGAGCTGCCGCCGTACGAGAGGAAGGGGAGGGTGAGGCCCTTGGTGGGGAGGAGCCCGAAGACGACCGCCAGGTTCACGAGGGCCTGGACGCCGACGAGCGCCGTCACCCCGAGGGCGGCGAAGCACCCGAACGCATCCGGCGCGTCGTAGGTCGCCCGGAACCCGCGCCAGACGACCACCGCGTAGAGCAGGAGGACGACGGCGACGCCCAGGAGCCCCGCCTCCTCGGCGATCACCGCGGCGATGAAGTCGGTGTGGGCGGCGGGCAGGTAGAAGAGCTTCCCCTTGCCCTCGCCGAGCCCCTGGCCGAGCCAGCCGCCGTTCCCGATGCCGAGCAACGACTCGACGATCTGGAAGCCGACGCCGTCGCGGTACTGCCAGGGGTCGAGGAACGCGGCGATGCGCTGCATGCGGTACGGGGTCCCGGCGACCAGCTTCCAGGCGATGGGGATGGAGAGGAGGACCGCCCCGAGAAGGTAGCTCACCCTGGCCCCGCCCGCGAAGAGCAGGGTGACGAGGAGGAGGACGAGCACGACTCCCGTGCCGAGGTCCCGCTCGGCGAGGCACAGCGCGACGAGCGCACCGGTGACGAGGACGTTCGGGAGGAAGCCGATGGAGAAGAGGCGGACCTTGTCGCGCTTCCGGGCGAGCGAGCGGGCGAGGTAGAGGACGAGCGCCACCTTGGCCGCCTCGGCCGGCTGGAAGCTCACCGGCCCGAGGTCGAGCCAGCGCCGCGCTCCGCCGGCGGCGCGCCCGATTCCCGGGACGAGCACGGCGGCGAGCGCGACGAAGGTGGCGAGCAGGAAGGGCACCGCCAGCGCCTCGAGCCTCCGGTAGCCGACCTTGACCACCAGGGCGAGCAGGGCGACGCCGAGGGCCCCGGCGACGAGCTGGCGCCGGAGGAACCAGAACTGGTCGTGGACGCGGGCCTGGGCGGTGACCGCGCTCGCCGAGTAGACCATCACCGCCCCCAGCGTGGTGAGCAGGAGCACGGCCCCGAGGAGCATCCCGTCGATGCCGGGCCGGCGGCCCGTCGCGGCGGTGCGGGAGGTGTCTCGGGGGGCGCTCACGGGCGGGGAAGCTCCTGAACGAGGCGGCGGAAGACCTCGCCGCGCTCCTCGTAGTTCCTGAACTGGTCGTAGCTCGCGCAGGCGGGGGAGAGGAGGACCACGTCTCCCGGCCCCGCGAGCCGGCTCGCCCGCTGGACGGCGCCGGCGAGGTCGCCGCAGGGCTCGGTCGGGCACAGGCCGCCCAGCTCCGTCTCGATGGCCGGCGCGTCCTCGCCGATGGTCAGGAGCGCCTTCACCCGGCCGGCGAAGAGGGCGCGAAGCGGCGCGTACGGCGCGCGCTTGCCGCGGCCGCCGAGGACCAGGACCACCGAGGGCGTTCCGGCGGGGAAGGCGGCGAGGCCGACCAGGGTCGAGTCCACGTTCGTGGCCTTGGAGTCGTTCACCCACTCGACGCCGCCGCGCTCGGCCACCAGCTCCAGCCGGTGCGGCAGGCCCGGGAACCCGTCGAGGCCGCGCTGCAGAGCGGGGCCGGGCACGCCGAGGAGCCGCGCGCAGGCGACGGCCGCCATGGCGTTCTCGCGGTTGTGCCGGCCGCGCAGGGCCCGCGTCCGGACCAGGTACCTCTCCGGGACGCCGGACGCCGGGGTGAAGACCACCGTGCCGGCCGGCTCGCCGGAGGGGTCGCGGACCGAGCGGGGCGCCGGCTCGCCGAAGCCGAAGGTGACGAGCCCGGCCCGGGAGGCTCCGGCCATCGCCACGGTGCGGGCGTCGCGGGCGTTCGCCACCGCGAAGTCGCCGCCCTGCTGGTTCGCGAAGAGACGGGCCTTGGCGAGGGCGTAGTCCTCGACGTCGCGGTAGCGGTCGAGGTGGTCGGGGGTGACGTTGAGCACCGCCGCCACGGTGGGCCGCAGCCGCTCGATGCCCTCGAGCTGGAAGGACGACAGCTCGGCCACCACCACGTCGGCGGGCCGGCCGGAGAGCGGGTACTCGCTGAGCGGGGTCCCGAGGTTTCCGCCCACGAAGGCGCGCCGGTCCTCCTGGAAGAGGGCGCCCCCGAGGGCGGTGGTGGTGCTCTTGCCGTTCGTGCCGGTGATGGCGACGAGGGGGACCGCGCACGCGAAGCGCCAGGCCAGCTCGACCTCCGCCATGACCGGCACGCCCTGGCGCCGGGCCTCGCCGATCTCCGGCAGGGAGAGCGGCACGCCCGGCGAGACGACGACCAGGTCGGCGGAGGTGAAGTCGCGCTCGTCGTGGCCCCCCAGGGCGAAGGAGACGCCCGACCCGCCGAGGTGGCGCGCGGCCTCCGCGAGCTCGGTGGCGGCGCGCCGGTCGGTGACCGTGACCCTGGCGCCGTGCGCGGCGCAGAGCTTCGCGGCGGCGACCCCGCTCCTCGCGAGGCCGACGACCAGCACCTTCCGTCCGCTGAGCTCTGGCTCGATGGCCATTGCGACCCCTAGCGCAGCTTGAGCGATGCCAGCGCCACCATCGCCAGCATGATGGAGATGATCCAGAAACGGACGATGATCTTCGGCTCCGCCCAGCCCTTCAGCTCGAAGTGGTGGTGGATGGGGGCCATGCGGAAGATGCGCTTGCCGGTGGTCTTGAAGGAGGTCACCTGCAGGATGACGCTCACCGTCTCCGCCAGGAAGACCCCGTGCAGGATGGCGCTCGCCACCTCGTTCTTGGTCAGCACTGCCAGGGCGCCGAGCCCCCCGCCCAGGGCCAGCGAGCCGACGTCGCCCATGAAGACCGAGGCGGGATAGGCGTTGTACCAGAGGAAGGCGATGCCGGCCCCCACCAGGGCAGCGCAGTAGATGGCCAGCTCCTCGGCCCCGGGGATCTGCGGGATGCGCAGGTAGGCCGCGAGACTGAAGCCGGCGATGGTCGTACCAGCGACGTAGGAGAGGACGAGGAACGTCATGGACGAGACGATGGTCGGCCCGATGGCGAGCCCGTCCAGGCCGTCGGTGAGGTTCACCGCGTTCGACGTCCCGATGATGACGAAGAGCATGAAGGGGACGTAGGCCCATCCGAGCGACGGCTCGAAGTGGCGGGTGGGGACGAAGGGCAGCGTGAGGTGGAGGTCCACGTAGCTGCCGACCGACAGGAACGGGAAGGCGGGCTCGAGCCGGAAGGCCCAGTCGGTCAGCAGCCCGTAGTAGACGGCGAGGACGATGAAGAGCTGCCACAGGAGCTTGCGGCGGCCGGCGAGCCCCCTGGAATTCCTCTTCGAGAGCTTGAGGTAGTCGTCGGCGAAGCCGATGGCCCCGAAGCCGAGCGTGACGAGGAGCACCGACCAGACGAACCGGTTGCGGAGATCGGCGAAGAGGAGGGTCGCCACGGTCAGCGCGAAGAGGATGAGCGCCCCGCCCATGGAAGGCGTTCCCGACTTCTTCTGATGCGCTGCGGGCGTGTCCTCCCGGACGTTGGAGGCGCCGTACTGGATGACGCGCATCCGCTCGATGAAGGTCGGGCCGAGGAGCAGGCCGAGGAGCAGGGCGGTGAAGCCCGCCGCGATGATGCGGAAGGACGGATAGCGCAGGACGTTGAAGACGCCCCACTTCCCTGCCAGGGGGTAGAGGAGGTGGTAGAGCATCTAGTGCAGCGCCTCGACGAGCCGTTCGAGCCTCATGCCGCGGCTCCCCTTGACGAGGAGGACGTCGCCGGGCCGGAGCCGCTCCCGGACGAAGGCGGCGAGCGCCCCCATGTCCTCGGTGTGGAACCCGTCGCCCTCGGGAAGGCCGGCCGCGCGCGCGGCGGCGAGCCCTCCCTTCGAGCGCGGGCCGAAGAAGGCGAGGAGCCGCGCTCCCGAGCGCACCGCCTCCTCGCCCAGGGCCCGGTGGGCTTCGGCCTCGATGGGACCCAGCTCCAGCATGTCGCCGAGCACCGCGGCGGGGCGGGCGCCGCCCGCGGCGGCGAGATCGGCGAGCGTCCGCAGCGCCGCCGACATCGAGGCGGGGTTGGCGTTGTAGCAGTCGTCCACCAGGAAGGCGCCGGAGGGCAGCCGCTCGAGGCGCAGCCGGCGCCCGACGGGCCGTACCCCGGCGAGGCCGCGAACGATCTCCCGGTCGCTGCACCCCAGCGCCACGGCGGCGGCTGCGGCGGCGGCGGCATTGGCGGCGTTGTGGGCGCCGACGAGCGGCACCCGCACCTCGACCTCGCGGTTGCCGATGCCGAGCAGGAAGGAGAGGCCCTCGGCCGTGTGGGAGAGGACCTCCAGGACCACCACGTCGCCGCGGCGGCCGCGCCCCGTGGCGAAGGTGATGAGCCGCCTGCCGCTCGCCTGGGCCCGCTCCAGCATCCGGGCGTCGTCGGCATTGGCGACGGCGATGCCGCCCGCCGGCAGTCCCCGGTACAGCTCGGCCTTGGCGTCGGCGACCGCGTCCACGGTTCCGAGCCCGGCGAGGTGGGCGGGGAAGGCGTTGGTGACGACTCCCACCTGCGGCTCGGCGATGGCGGCGAGGCGTCCGATCTCGCCAGGGTGGCTCATGCCCATCTCGACGACGGCCGCGCCGTGCTCGGGCGCGAGGCGCAGGAGCGTGAGCGGCACGCCCACCTCGTTGTTGAGGTTCCCCTCGGACTTGAGGACCGGGCCGCGGGTCGCGAGGATGCCGGCGATCATCTCGCGCGTCGTCGTCTTCCCGTTCGACCCGGTGACGGCCACCAGCGGGACGTGGAATCGGCGGCGGTGGAAGCGGGCCAGGGCGCCGAGCGCGGCGAGCGTGTCCGGCACGGCAAGGAGCGGGAGGCCCGCCTTCCCGGCCAGGGCCGCGGCCCGGGCCTCGGCCACGACGGCGCAGGCGGACCCGGCCCGCGCGGCGTCGGCGAGGAAGTCGTGGGCGTCGAAGCGCTCGCCCTTCAGGGCGACGAAGCAGGCTCCGGGCGACGGCTGGCGCGTGTCGGTGCACACGCCCTCGACGACGGGAGGCGGCACGCCGATCCAGCGCCCTCCCGTGGCCGCTGCCAGCTCCTCGGCGGTGAAGCGGGGCGCGCTCATGCGAGGCCGAGGGCCCGGCGGGCCTCCTCCCGGTCGTCGAAGTGGCGCTTCTCGGAGCCCACGATCTGGTAGTCCTCGTGCCCCTTGCCGGCGATGAGCACGGCGTCGCCCTCGCGAGCCGCGGCGAGGGCGAGCGAGATGGCCTCGCGCCGGTCGGGGAGGACGGCGTACCCCTTCGCGCCGCGCCGGACGTCGCCGGTCGAGAGGCGGCGGAGGCCCGCCTGCTCCACGCCGGGGACGATCGCGGCGATGATGGCGTCCGGGTCCTCGCCGCGCGGGTTGTCGCTCGTCACCACGACCAGGTCGGCGGCCAGGCCGGCGGCGAGCCCCATGAGCGGGCGCTTGCCCCGGTCGCGGTCGCCGCCGCAGCCGAAGACGACGAGGAGCCGGCGCGGCGACAGCTCGCGCAGCGCGGCGCAGGCCTTGGCGATCGCGTCGTCGGTGTGGGCGTAGTCCACGAAGGCGGAGATGCCGCGCGCCTCGATGCGCTCGAGCCGGCCGGGGACGCCGGGACAGGCGGTGAGCCCGCCGGCCACCGCCTCGGCGGGGAGACCCATGGCGAGGGCGAGGCCGGCGGCGCAGAGGAGGTTCTCGAGGTTGTGGGCGCCGACGAGCCGCGAGCGCACCGGCAGCTCGCCCGATGGCGTCCGGATCGCCGTCTCGATGCCGGCGAGGCCGAGCCGGGCGTCCCTCGCGACGAGGTCGCCCGAGGGAAGGCCGTAGCGCCACACGGTACGCCCCGCGCCGGCGAGCTCGCTCGCGAGCCGCGCGCCGTGCGGGTCGCCGGCGTTCACGACCGCGACGCCCGCCGGGGCGAGCAGCTCCCCGAAGAGCCTTCGCTTCGCCTGGAAGTAGTCCTCCTCGTCGCGGTGGTAGTCGAGGTGGTCGCGGGTGAGGTTCGTGAAGCCGGCTGCCTGGAACGAGAGGCCGGCGGCCCGCTCCTGGGCGAGCGCGTGGGAGGAGACCTCGAGCACGGCGAGCCTCGTCCCGGCGCGGACCATCTCCGCGAGGAGGGCCTGGAGGTCGGTGGACTCCGGCGTCGTGTGCGGGGCCGGACGGCTCGTGCCCGGGTAGCGGTAGGTCACGGTGCCGACGACGCCCGCGGGCACCCCGCCCGCCGCCGCGCACGACTCGACGAGGTAGGTGATCGTGGTCTTCCCCTTCGTTCCGGTGACGCCGCAGAGCCGCAGCGCCCGGCCGGGATGGCCGTGGAAGTTCCCGGCGGCGAGGGCCATGGCGCGGCGGGCGTTCGGGGCGAGGAGGAGGAGGGCCGGGCCGGAGTCCACCTGGCGCTCCGCCACGACCGCCACCGCGCCGGCGCGGGCGGCCGCGGCGGCGAAGTCGTGGCCGTCGGCCTTCGTCCCCGCCAGGGCGAAGAAGACCGCGCCCGGCCGCGCCGCGCGGGAGTCGCCGGTGACGAGCGCCACCTCGGGATCGCTCCCGAGGTCGCCCGACGCGCCCGTTCCATCGATCACCTGCGACAGCCTCATCCTGCTCCCGACCAGCCCCCGCCGCCCACTCGATGCAAGCCCAGTTCCGGACGCTTTTCCTCCGCCCGCTCGCGACCTTGGGCCCCGCCGTGTCGGCTTCGACACGGGGGTCAGAGCATCCTAAACCGACACCGATATCCGAATCTGCTTTTTGGCCGGCCGCCGCGCTCGCGATCCGCAGGCGCCTACCCCGGCGGCGCCAGCGTGAGGCGCACCCGCGCGCCCCGCTCGACCACCTCGCCCGGGCGCGGCGACTGCGCCGTCACCCGGCCGCTGCCGGCCACGTC
>Ga0153915_10000632_pt1 | contig 32526 bp, 38 predicted proteins | sample Opewatmetagenome_2_FD_107003 | JGI IMG/M metagenome (GOLD analysis project Ga0153915, IMG submission 107003) | Freshwater wetland microbial communities from Ohio, USA - Open water 3 Core 3 Depth 3 metaG | ecosystem: Environmental > Aquatic > Freshwater > Wetlands | place: USA: Ohio, Lake Erie... | reverse complement strand
CCGATGAAAACTTGAATATTTCCAATCTTTAGGAGCCTGTACCAGGCCGTGCTTTACCGGATTGTAATGAATATATTCCACATGGCTTATAAAATCTTTCTCATCCCGAATAAAATGCTCCCACCTTTAATATGAGATCGCCGATATTCCATATCATGGCCTATAATATCGTCTTTGCATGTGTCGGGTTTCGTTCCTCAACCTACGAGACTTAATTTGAATTTCAAGGGTTGAATCGTCATCCTTTTTCAATTGCCGGTGAATAATGAAAGTGCCCAATTTTAACCGTTACATTATGTGTTCAAGAATCTCAACAACGCTCTGAACACATGGCACACATACCTTGTTCAGCAAATCATTCTCCTTGAAATATATTTGCCCTTTTTCTGTCGTCAACTCACAGTCATGCAACAACTTCCGACAAATAAATGTGCCATGTTTCTCGGCAAATTTATCCATAAGGTCTCGTGTTCTCCTATAGGTGAACTCAGTGGCTGTCCGGTCGTCCTTTTCCCCTCTTCCATACTTTGCTCCGATCACTATTATCCCGCCGGTGACAGCGCCACAGACTTCTTCTTTTCGTCCCATCCCGGCCCCTAATCCGCAAACCAGTTTTAAAGCACTGTTCTTCTCAACCTGCAGGTCATCACAGAATGAGAAAAAAACTGACTGTGCACAATTATAACCTTCTATCATTTTTGAAACAGCCTGTTCAATCCTGGTCATCATCTATCCTCCATCCTTTATAGCTTAACGTATCGCATTGCTGATTGTGGCCGTATGCTGGATGAAATAGATCGCAGCGCCTATGAATGCCATCCCATAAATGCCGCCACAAATGCCATTGCCATTATCTTTCATTTTTTCCTCTCCTTCCGGAAGATGGACTCTTTCCCGAAGGATGGAGCTGTACCAACCAATATAATAGCGGTAACCATATTCGCTCCTTGTCGATGTTTTATTGTCTGGCGAAATATCTTGGGCCTGAAAATATAGTCTAATTTATATGTTAAGGCATGTATATCCCTGTTGCCTATATCTCCTGTCGTTCATTGGTTTGCAGCATAATCATAGACAGGCACTTCTATTTTTCTTACAGGTTTAATATTTTTCTGAGCAAAACCTAAAAGCTCATCAGTAACTTCAGGAGAATACATCTTTTCCCCGCATTTAATGCAGACTTCAGCGGGAACGTGTTCGATAATTAAATACTTGTTATCTTCCTCATAATTGAAAGTAACATCTCTTTTGACCACTTCACCTCCGCAGAATACACATTTCATTGGCTTAACCTCCTTACTCTACAATCGACCCATTCTTTCGGGTCAGGGTCATAAACAGTAATAATGACGACAGTGGGCGGGAACGATATGTGAATGTGCAAATCACGTCCAGTTTCGCTTCTGCCGTATATGAGACAAGTTGGAGAATATTTATCGTCATGATACTCCTCTATTATTTCACCTGTGAGAATAGCCCTTTCAATCTCCAACCGGCGTATATTCCTTTGAAACATTCGTTTTACAGAGTGATCAGAAAATCGATATTCTCCAGTCGTTATTCTATCCTGTATCTCTTTAATTGTCATCCGGTTTCCTTACATGGAATTTCAAGGGTTGAACCTTCATCCTTTTACAATTGCCAGTGAATAATAAAAAGGCCCTCCTTTATTTAACATATCTTCCGCTGACGGGAGGGGGGACGGTCGTGCAGAACATGCATAACTATATCTATTACACCCTCTATATTAGGTTTCTCTCCCGATGAAAGAGATCGCGTTACACAAAAATTTGTAACGCCAAGATGCCTGGCAACCTCTGCGCCGGAATACCCCAACACATGTAACGCTATCCGTGAAACAGTCCTTCCCGGGGAGCATCTAATATAGCTAATCTGGGAATAGTTACAACATATCATTCGGGACGAAAGAGTAGAGCACGTTCTGCACGAACGTCCTCCTTAATTTCATGCTTGAAATTTACACAGATTCAGTAAAGTTTCCCCTAGTTGATTTAATGTATAACATGTTTTTTCAGAAGAAGCATTTATATCCGTCCGCCCAACGAGCGTCGGCACTTGGATGTTGATTAACCCTAAGCGACTGAGATTTATTATGGTTATTTTTGCATCGGATAGACTAAGGTTTAGTTTTTCAGAAATGATTTTTATTGTTATTTCTCTTGATGGAATGTTCTGTCTTTGGGTATCCATCCAGTCCAACACCATGGCATCAGATGGGTCCATTGATGACAGTATATCTATATATGATTTTCTTATCGCTGTCTTATTCTTTGGATCGGTTGCGTTTGAAATAAGTGCAGCCCATTTCTGCTGCAAATAGTCGTCTTCCACAATGGAAGCTGCTTCCAGCATTGGTATTCCAATTTGCGGCTGAACTGGTATGCTTCTCCCTTCTATTTTTCTTTTTTTATGAATTTCTTGAACTTTGTCGGATATTCTTAATAAATTCCTATATCGATACAACTTAGCCCAATCATGAATTGACGCACCCATCTCTTTGCAGGCATCGCCTAACACAGTAGCAAAAAAGCCACCTACTTTTTCTGCAACCTCTAACACCTTGTTGGTTGTCTTAGCTATTTCTTTTGCAGTCTCATCCATTTTCAATCCCTTATTCCATTAAGTTTTCAAGATAGCACTAATCCAAGGCCAGTTGCCGGGCATAAAATAAGAAACAGCATAAGAAACAGTGTCAGAGCTACACAATTGATAAAATAATTTTAGAATCCAATCCAGAATCAGATCTTCATTTTTCACTAACCTCCAGTGAGCAATCAAGGTCTATTCCGTCTATTTGAAATATTATTTCAATATGTCAACAGTACCTTTTTTCTAAAACAATTTGGCTCTTGTAACTGCTTTAACATAAAGTCAGCTACGTCAAAACGGGAAAACTTGCCGGTAACAACACTGGCCATATCTTCAATAACGCGGTAGTTCCCGGTTCCGGGGCCATTCCTAAAAAAATCTGGGTGAACGATCAACCACTCCAATTTTCCGATGTAGGTAAAAACGCTCATCATTCATGTATGCTTAAGCGACAGGTTGATCCTCTATGTCAATATCATTTTCCCTACACCATTCTCTAAGGGCCTCGTCCTGCCGCTCCTTTTCATATTTATACCATTCATCAAGGAATCCCTTTTCCTCCAGCAGTTCCTTGTATCGTGAATATGCGCCTTTGCTGTGAAAGATTGAGTGAACCCTGTTCAATTCTTCAGGCAGGTATTGCGATGTGAAATCAATTACAAGAGGCTTGCCGAGTTCAAGCTCGTTTTTATGAGGGATGCAGACATACTTATCCGGGTCATCAATGTCTTCGGGAAGTTCATCAAAATCGCTCATTTCCGAAGAATAGAATATCTCACCTGTTTCTTTGCATAGGTAGGCATGATGTGTTTCCGGTTGATCCATGCTTACAAAATAGAATGCATCTTCAATATCGCTGAATGAGATTGCCATGATTCATTTGCCCTCATTGAGTTTTTCAAAAATCAAGTACCCACCTTCATCCCAGCCAGATGATGGTCTCTCATTCCTATGCCTTTATAAAATCTTTTAAAAGCTCCATTGCCTTAATGACCTTATTCTTTGGAACTAAAAATCTTGCCGGCATGCCATAAGAGGGTATAAAAGTTTCACCTTCAACCACGTATGGCATGCGATGATCATCTAGGATGGATCTGACGATTGCAATCTCCCCTGAATCAAAGCTTGTCATAATTTCCTGGAGATCGACATATTCCGGGGTTGGTTCCGGTTCATCCGGAGGCAGGCTTTCTACTAAGGGCACCAGACAGTCTGCGCATTTCAAAAATCCTTCCTGATATTCTGATCTGCATTTAGGACAAAACATATAAACACCTCCTTTAAAGAACCGGTTGCGTTAAAAATGGATTGATCATTCCGGGGCAGCAAAATGTCGATATATGGGCTATTGGTTTGTCAGTAAGGTTTCGGCATGATTCTTTTCTATTTGCAGTTGATGTCAATCGATTAACTCCTCTTTTAAGATGGCGTTAATGAATGAAGAAAGGCATTGTTAGATGATATGCAAAATTTGGGTTAAAATTTAATCTCCGTATCATCAACGTATTGTGTTTTCATTGTTATCTGCCTCGCGGACGTCTAAAGAATGCCTAAAAGGGAATTGACGGGAAGCTCAGGACTATTTGACTGTATCGGAAGTCTCAGAAGCTGTATCCTCCTTGGTCTTAAGAAAATCGCCCAGGTACATATTAACGAGCACCTTCTTTGAATATACCAGTTTTATCCGTTCAAGGAGTTCATCATTAGGGATATCTTTTAAAATGGGATAAGTTTCCCTCAATTTTTGTAACGCGGATTGCGAATCCACCTGGGCAAAAGGGATCTTCAGGGCATCGCTGAGGGTCTTATCGATCTGTTCCCATTCCTCGCCCATATTAACCATCTTCTTCCAGTTGTTGTCCATGAAAACCCATGACTGTCCTGTCCACCTGTCGATCTTTATCATGGATAAGCCGTCTTTTTTTACCTCATACCTGGGGGCAAAAAAATAACAATAAAAAAATGATACGATCAGACCTATAATCAAACCGATAATAAGGCTCTTTTTATCCCTTTTCATTTTTACCCCCTGGTCTCTTTTTCTGTTTGCGGGTTATACTCCGGCAGGATATCTTTGACAGCCCTCTTGATTCCCTCGCCATCCTGACTGATAACAAGATCCATCAGCTTTTCCAACTTTCCGTTTAAAATGCCGACATCACAAACCTGGCCCTTAAGCACCATGATCTTTTCATGTGATGTCTCCACGATCCCTTCGCCTTCGGTGATCAGTTCCTCTTTCAACTTTTCTCCGGGCCTTAACCCGACATATTTTATGGGGATATCTTCATGGGGTTTAAAACCGGAAAGCCTTATAAGGTCCTCCGCCATATCGAGAATCTTTATGGGCATCCCCATGTCAAGGATATATATCTCGCCGCCTGCACCCATTGAACCGGTCTGGAGTATAAGCTGGCATGCCTCAGGGATAGTCATGAAATACCTTGTCATCTCAGGATGTGTAACGGTAACAGGCCCGCCCCTTTCGATCTGCCTTTTAAATAACGGCACTACGCTCCCCACGCTTCCTACCACATTGCCGAACCTGACCATCATGAACTTCGTATCTGACAGTCCGCACCCGTTCTGAGCCTGGACCAGCATCTCAGCCAACCTCTTTGACGCTCCCATTACATTTGTAGGACGAACGGCCTTGTCGGTTGAAACAAAGACAAAACGATCGACCTTAAACTCCTTTGCAACATCAACGACATTGCGTGTGCCGATAACGTTGTTGCTTATCGCCTCCCATGGATTATGCTCCAGCATGGGGACATGTTTGTAGGCGGCCGCATGGAAGACGACATGAGGCATGTCCTCTTCAAAAACCTTTTCAAGCTGGATCAAATCACAGACATCCGCAAGCCTTGGGATTATCCTGATATATGAAAAATTCTCCTTAAGCTCCATATCTATTTCATATAGAGGACTCTCAGCCCGTTCATATAGAACAAGGCTCTCCGGTGAATAACGGCAGACCTGACGACATAACTCTGAACCTATGGAACCGCCTGCCCCCGTGATCAGTACCCTCTTGCCGTTTAAATAGGCCCCGATCTTTTCCTCATCCAGCTTCACTTGTTCTCTGCCCAGGAGATCCTTGTAGGAGACATCGCGGATCGCCTTTACCGTGACCGTGCCGTTAATCAACTCTCCCATTCCGGGGACGGTCTTGAAGGGCACGCCGCAACCCTCGCAGCGTGAAACGATATTTCTCATGTCCCTTGATGACAGAGACGGCATGGCAATGAGGATTTCTTTAACGTTTAATTGTTTTGTGTAACGAGCTACCTCTTCACTGTTTCCCAGTATAGGAATGCCGTGTATCCTACGGTTGATCTTCAGGGGGTCATCATCAATAAAACCCATAACCCTGTATCCAAGTTTGGGATTATCATGTATCTCCCTGCATATCTTTTCACCGCAATCTCCTGCGCCGATTATTAATAATCTCTTTCCTTCACGATGATGCCTGACCATGGATGCGAGTAAGCCGGTCCCCGCTACCCTGGCATTTTCATCTCCTGCGCCAAGCCAGAAATAAACTCTTATAATCAACCTGGTCCCTGCGATTAAAAAGAGGGTCAGACCCAGGTCAATTATAATGACGGATCGCGAAGATCCGGACATGCCTTGGACAAACAGGGTCATCAATATAATTATCAGGGTGGAGGTGCAGCATGCCTTAAAAATGCTCACCAAATCAGAGAGACTGGTATAACGCCACATCCCCTGATACAGGTCAAAAAAATAAAATGAAAATAACTTGATTACAATAATCAACGGCACTATATGCCTGATGATATAAATTGTCTCCTGGGGAATGGAGAAGTTGAAGCGCAGGAGATGGGCAAAATACCACGAAAATGCCGTCAGCACGGCATCAAGGACAAATATTATATAAAAGTTTTTATAAAGGAATCTGGGCATAATCAGATATCAAAAACCTTAACAATGTTCTCCAAGAGTGTTTCCTTTGAAAAATCTTAATTAGAAAAGTTAACCGAATTTAACAATTATTTTAAAATGATAAACCAAGTCGATAACCTAAGTCAATAATTAAACCTCATCCCATTTTACTTTAGAAATCCTTTTTGAGGCGAATTACAGAATCCGCCAGCATGGGACAACCTGAAAGTTTTAAAGAAATTTCCCAAAATGGTTTTAATCTTGACAGAAATTTTACTCTTCCATATATTCCGGTAGGTTTTTGGTTTTAATCCAAAAATAGATGAGTTATGATATAAAGCAAGGTCTTTGGAATTATATAAACCTTTAACCGAATAAATTAATTAAGGATAGGACGATATGACAGTTTACCAAGCAAGTGATTTAAGAAAAGGCCTGAAGATACTGATTGACGGCCAGCCCTATGTGGTCACCGATTTTACATTTACTAAGCCCGGCAAGGGCCAGGCCCTTTACAGGTGCCGGATTAAAAACATGCTCACCAACAGAGCAGATGAAAAAGTCTACAGGTCTGTCGATACCTTTGAATCGGCAAATCTGCAGGAGCGCAAGATGCAGTTTCTTTACAACCAGGAAGATGAATACTGCTTTATGGATACAAATAACTATGAACAGGTAACGCTTACCAAAGACCAGGTCGGCGACGCAAAAAACTACCTGATAGACAACCTCGAGGTGTCCATACTCTTTTTTGATGTAATCCCCTTAGGCATTACACTTCCTAATTTTGTGGACCTCAAAGTCACCAGGGCCGATCCATGGGTCAAGGGCGATTCAGCCGCCGGTGACAGCAAACCAGTAACACTTGAGACAGGTTACACCCTTCGCGTTCCCCCATTTGTTGAAGAAGGAAGCAAAATATCCGTTGATACGCGGACAGGGGCCTATTTGACCCGCGTAAAGTAATGGCCATGGTTTAGCGGGATATCTGATATTGTCTGCCGGAAAATCAAACCTATGGTCACGCGCCAGGATTATCCAGTCCATAAGACATTTTTTTATTGAGCAAGGATTCCTGGAGGTCGAGACGCCTAACCTGATTCCTGCGCCTGCGCCGGAGGTCCATATCGACCTCCTGAGCACTCAACGCGGGTTTCTGCATGCCTCGCCGGAGTTGTGCATGAAAAGACTCCTGTCCGCGGGTTTTCCCAAAATATTTCAGATATGCAAATGCTTCAGGGATGGGGAGAGAGGACATCTCCACCTGCCTGAATTTACCCTACTGGAATGGTACCGCGCAGAGGCCGATTATACGGACCTTATGGACGACTGCGAAGCCATGATATGTTTTGTGACAGATGAACTGGGATTGGGAAATGCCATTCAATACCGTGGAAAGGTCATTGACCTTAAGACTCCCTGGGAACGGATTACTGTTGAAGATGCATTCGCCGCCTATTCACCCCATTCGCTTAAAGAGGCACTTAAGACCGACCGTTTCGATGAGATTATGGTCTTGCATATAGAGCCCCAATTCAATACCTCCATGCCTGTATTCCTTTGTGACTATCCCTCGTCGCTTGCGTCTCTTGCAAGATTGAAAGAGGGCCACCCGGAGGTAGCGGAAAGGTTTGAGCTTTATATGGGAGGGCTTGAGCTTGCGAATGCCTTTTCTGAATTGACTGATCCCCTAGAGCAGGAGATAAGGTTTAACAAGGAGAATGACCAGAGAGAAAAGAACGGCAAGCAACGGTATCCGATTCCAGGGAAATTTTTAGAGGCCCTACGAAACATGCCTCCCTCCGCAGGGATTGCCTTTGGCGTGGACAGGCTTGTCATGCTGCTAACCGGTTCGGAAAAGATAGATGACGTTGTATCATTCACACCGGAAGAGCTATGATGTTAAAAGGATTCAAGGGTTCCAGGATTCAAGTAAGAGGAATGTGTTTTTCACTTAACCCCTCGAAGCCTTGAACCCTTATTTTATCCCATTCAGGAACAAATCCAGACTTTTCATATCCTCGACATTATATATCCGGGCGCTTCCCTCAGGGGCAATCTTGCTAACCAGACCGCTTAGAACCTTTTTGGGTCCTACCTCTACAAAGGTCTCTATCCCCTGATCCATCATCTTAAGGACAATCTCATACCACCTTACAGGGCTTGTCAACTGCCTTGCCATTATATCTTTTATCTTTTCAGGGGCTGTTTCAATCCCTGCCGTGGCATTGAAAAGCATTCTCGTCTTAGGGGTTGAAAATGTTACGCTATCCATAAACGCCCAAAAATCATTAACAGCGTTTTTCATCAAATCACAGTGCCATGCCCCGCTTACCTTAAGCGGAATAGCCTTTCCGCCCTTTTGTTTTACAAGTTCCATGGCGTAGGACAACGGTTCATTCTCTCCGGTAATCACTACCTGCTGGGCAGTATTATGGTTAGCTACGGCAATTACCCCTTTTTCAGCGGCTTGACCCACGATATCGGCTACTGCGTCTATCTCCATGCCTAAGACGGCGGCCATTACGCCGGGATGAATAAGAGATTCCCTGTGCATCAATTCGCCGCGTTTCATGGTCAACTTGAGGGCGTCAATGCTTGTAACCACACCGGAGGAGACAAGTGCCGCGTATTCACCCAGGCTATGACCGGCTGAAATAGCGGGAAAGATGCCTGATTTGTTCAAGGCTGAAAGGCAGATGAGATTAACAGCGGTTACAGCGGGTTGGAGATTGACAGTAAGAGTAAGATCCTCTAGAGGCCCTTCAAGACATAGTTTCGATATGGGCTTCCCGCAGATCTCATCCACCTGGTCAAATATCTCTCTTGTTTCCGGAAACCCGCCTAATATCTCCCGGCCCATGCCCACTGACTGTGAACCCTGGCCTGGGAAAAGAAATGCTATCTTGTTGGAAGGCATTTTATAATCCTTAATCAAAATCTCTAGTTATAGGAATTTGGGGAGCAAAAATCACTTAATGGCGGCCTTATTGATGGGTTCCCCCTTCAGCAGGTTCGCCCATGACCTTGCGGAATAGTTGTTCAAGGGCAATATCATAATCCCTTGAGCCCGGCGTAAGTGATTTGTTATGGGAGAGTTGCTCAATGATCTTTTTTTCATCTCTTTCAAATTTGAGATTTATATCGGCAATCACCTTATTTACCGTCTGGTAGATCTCCTTATCAGTCCCATATACATCAATAACACTCGGATCATTAATAACTTCCTCCAGGATATATTGCGTGATGTAAAGAGAGAATGGATTAGGGTGGGCAATAAGGCTGCGAAGCGGGGCGATAAAATATTTAAAGTCAAATTCGTTTGTTTTAAGCAACTTTTTCAGGCCTTTCATGAGTGCCTCTGAAAAGGCGGCCTGATTATCTGTCTCAATGATTTTTTCCATCAAGAGGCTCTGGGAAAGCCTTGAATGGATCTCTGAGATCTTATATTTATAAAACCTGTCTCTTTGAAAGGTCTGCTGTTTTTCCTGTTTCTCAAGCCTGTTGATAAGCTTGTCCTGTTCTTTGCCGGTATCAAAATTTCTCATAATCTATATCTTTTAAAAGGTTTATAATTATTATTTATTAGTGCTTGTCGCTGATAGCTCCATCCTGAAACCAATGATTTCCGGATGGAGATCGGTAATTTATTAATCCTTTGACTTGGCTTTTTTCTTAGCCCCTGCCGAGGTATCTACTTTAGGTTTAGTTTCAGCGTTAGGTTTATCTTCAGCGGCCTTTGCCTCTTTGGGTGAATCCTTCGCCGCATCCTCGCTGGAACAGCTATCCTTGCCGGAGGATTTACCGTCATATCCCCCGCTTTTTGAGGCATAATCAGTTACGTACCAACCCGTTCCCTTCAAATGAAAGGAACTCTGGGAGATAAGTTTTTTCATTTTGCCGTTACATAACCCACACTTCGTTACCGGCTTATCCGATATCTTTTGAAATATCTCTGTTTGATGGTTACATTTTGTGCATTCATATTCATAAAAAGGCATCTAATTCACCTCACAATAAAAAAATAAAGTGCATCCCCTTAGGAAGCCAGTTCACACAACCTATGCTGTTTATAAGATTCAAGGACATAATCCATTTTATGGAGGGGGCTGTCCCTTAATATCTCATAGGTTATGTTATGAACCAGCCTTTCCTCTCTTTCCTTGCCCTTGCCGGTCATTTCGAATCTCTGAAAGAAATTGGAAAATCTTACTATATGTACCAGTTCATGGGTAAACACATACACAAGGAGCGATAGCAACACAAGATTTTTATCTCTTATCAGGGCATTTAATATGTGGTGGTCCTGAAGGCAGATAAAATAAAAATCCCGAGTCTTTGTACCGGATTCATAATCTGTTGTCGCCCTTGAGTATTTATTCAATAAGGCGAAGGCATAGTTGGTGATCTCATTTTCTGACAGAGATATTAATGTCTTAACATCGTAATGGTGTCTCTTCCATTGTCCGAAGGAAAATTTATAAAAATTTCCAGTCTTATCTTCAGAGATATCAAGAGCGTCGCTAATATCTTTTATATCGCTATCTTCAAAGGCCAAATAGGTCATAAGCAGGCTCTCTAATAATGAGCAAATTCAATTCGAAGATAAAGCCAATTGTGAAAATGTCAATGCCGGGCCGATAATTTTTGGTGGCGGTGACTGGAGTTGAACCAGTGACACTACGGATATGAGCCGTATGCTCTAACCTCTGAGCTACACCGCCGACGGCAACCTAATGTATAAAAAACGATGTTTTTGTCAACCAAATAATCACGAATTCGGAATATAAGTTTTTTCTATATCCTTTATTCCGAATCAGCACCCAAAAGACAAAACCTTTATTGTAGGCATATCAGCAATGTCCGGTTAGGATCTTGCATAGATGAATCCTCAAGGTGAAGTGTTATATTGCCATATCCAAGGTGTCTGTCTTTAACCGGGACTGAATAAGCCCATTTTGGCGGGACATAAAATCATGTATCGGTCAGAGGCCGTCGCCTGACGGCCTCTGACTCCTTATTGATACAACAAACTACATAACCTTTTTTAACTCTTCCTTCAGCGCCGGGACAACCTTGAACAAGTCATCCACAATGCCGTAATCGGCCTTCTGAAAGATAGGTGCGTCCGGATCCTTATTTATTGCCACGATAACCTTTGAAGTGGCCATGCCGGCCAGATGCTGAATGGCCCCGGATATGCCGCATGCAATATAAAGAGTCGGTGAAACCACCTTCCCTGTCTGCCCTACCTGGTCGGAATGAGGTCTCCACCCGGCATCTACCGCAGACCTTGAAGCTCCGACAGTCGCTCCCATAATATCCGCCAGTTCTTCGAGTATTCCATAACCCTCAGGACCCTTCATGCCGCGTCCGCCTGATACTATCTTGTCGGCCTCGGTAAGATCTACCTTGCCGCTCTTATCCTTGACCGCTTCGACCACCTTTGTCTTGAGGTCGCTGTCGTTCAGCGTGAAAGCCGCGTCTATTACCTGGGCGGCCTTGGATTCATCCGGTGCATTCATGGCCATTACATTGGGCCTTGCGGTCGCCATATGTGGGTAATTATCGCTATAGGTTACCTTTGCGTATGCCTTGCCTGCATAGATCGGACGGACAGCATTCAAACGACCATCTTCCATGGAAAACTGGATACAGTCCTGGGCCATGCCTACGCCAAATCTGGCTGAAAGCCTTGCCGCCAGATCCTTTCCCTGGAATGACGCGCCGAGCAGGAGTACGGCCGGGTCATTGGCCTTTACTATCTGGGCGATTACAGAAACGTATGCGTCGGTAGTGTATTGTCCGAGCCTTGGATCATCGGCAACAATAACCTTTGCGGCCCCGTAATTTCCGAATTTCGCGGCCTTGTCTTTTATATTGGAACCAAGCAGCACCGCCGTCAATTCCTGCCCTGAGGAATCCGCCAGCCGCCTTCCTTCACTGATAAGTTCATAGGATATCTTACGAATATCCCCGTCCCTCTGTTCAGCAATGATCATAACTCCTTGTGACATCGTTTATATCTCCTTTTATCTGATAGCTTAAGTGATATCGATCCTCTCTCGTATGGAAAGAGATTACAGGATCTTGGCCTCCTCGTGCAGCAACCTGGCCAGTTCCGCTGCCTTCTGTTCCGGAGTGTCTCCGGCGACGATCTTACCGGCATTCCTTTGAGGCGGAGGCGTCAGCTTCACGATTTTCAGTTTTCTTGCACCAATGCCGAATTGGGAAGGATCAAGACCCAGGGCTGCCAGTGTCTTTTCTTCAAGCGGTTTCTTTTTTGCCTTCATAATTCCGGGGAGAGATGCGTATCTGGGTTCGTTCAAACCCTTTTGAGCGGTAATAAGCGCGGGCAATACAGCCTCAATAACAAGGGTGAGGCCTTCCACCGGCCTGTTTGCCTTAACGGATTTTCCATCACCTGATATCTCGACCTTTTCAACAACGGAGATATTAGGGATGTTAAGCATCTCGGCCAGGGCGGCCCCGACGATCCCGTTATCGTCATCGATGCCTCTTTGTCCTGTAAAAATAATGTCGAAATTAAGACCTTTGATGGCTGCGGCAAGGGCTGTTGCGACAGCCAGTGAATCGCTCCCGTCAAGGGCAGGATCACAGACAAGGACCCCCTTGTCGGCGCCCATGGCAAGGGCTGTTCGTATGGACTCGGCCACCCTCTTGGGGCCTAATCCGACCACTGTAACTTCTCCTCCTAATTTCTCTTTGATCCTTAATGCCTCTTCGACCCCGAATTCATCATAGGGATTCATCACCCATTTGACATCATCCGTTGCTATGGATTTTCCGTCCGGGGCTATTTTGATCTGAGATTCGGTGTCCGGGACCTGTTTTAAGCAGACTATAATATTCACTTTATACCTCCTTAATTAAAATATTTTTCCTCCCCCGCTATTTATGTCCGGGCATTAATTAATGACCTATTGCTGAAATCAGCACAGAGACATGGTTCAGGGGAGGTAAACATAATGTTTACTGATTGAATACAGCACATTCGGATGTTTTTATGAAATAAAAAACAGACAGAATGAATTTTGTGCGAACTGATTTTTAGCATGCAGAGAAACTATGTGTCAAGCTCTGATTCATTTGAAATATTATAACAGTATCCTGTAGTGCACTTTCAGAACCTTTCCCAGTCTTCCGGCCAACTCTTTCCAAATACCCCTCTTCCCGTTTTCCATCTCAGAAAGATTGCTTTGAGGTATCCCTGTCAAACGGGCGAGTTCCTTTTGAGTGAGTCCTTCTTTTTTCCTGGCGCCTCTTAGTGCGACACTGGGAGCAGACTCCTCCGCGAACTCAGGAAATGCCTTTCTCCAGGGCACTGAATCTGAAACATCAACCAATCCCAGAGACTTTGCCTGAGTAATCAGTCTGGCAATATTTTCAACGGATCCGATAAAATGGACCTCCTTCATCTCATCGGTATGGGGCTTTTTCGTGGCTTCCAACATATATAACCTCCACAAATTTTATTTCTTTACTCTTTACCTCCCATACAGCTACATAAGTCGGCTGCCCTTTTTTAAAATGGCAGTGCTGCCTGTTTTTAGCAAGCTTGCCATAATTGGCCCAGTTTCCTCTAGCAGGGCCTCCCTTCTCAATTTCAAGTAACAGGGCATACAGACTCTCTTTGACGGAAAGCGGGAGTTTTCTGACTTGCCTCACAACACTTAGTTGTAAAGTTAAATCAATTTCGGGACTTTCTCCGCTGCTATCTTCTGATAACGGATTACAAAATGCAGTCAAGAAAAAAACCTCAACTACCTTTATAGTCATTGCTTTCAGGAGAAACTTTATAACTTAACAGCGTCCCCATTATTTATTTTTTCATCAAATCAATCAGTTGCCTAGGTCCCATGTTAACTATTCTTTTTTTAGATACATTCCAGGCGTAAATATTTTGAGCTTGAAAGGTAGATTTTCAATTTCCAGGAGATCCTTATCACCGGTAATAAGGATGTCCGCATCCCCTTCAAGACAGCATTCAAGGACAAGATTGTCTTTTGGGTCACGGCAGACACATAGTTTCTTTTTTGGGGAAATAACCACGGCTTTAGATACAAAGGCGGCAATCCCTGCGATCAGAGCTTTGAATTGTTCATTATTGATTTTATTTTTTTTGAAAAGTTCAACCGGGACATAACGGTATTCGTTCAAGAGTGGCGGGGAAACAAATAGTAGGGCTTCTTCAAATGCCATTGTTACGGCTTTTTTGGGTGTGCCGCCAAAGGCAAATGCGGATATGATTACAGTGGTGTCGATTACGATCCTATCTTTTCTTTTCGTATGCCTTCCTCCTGACAACTTTAACCGCATTTTCAATATCGCCAACAGTCAGTATTGATTTTTTAAATGCCTGGGACGCAACCTTTAAAGCAGCATCAAATCTGTCCCTGGGTGACAGGACTGCCAGGATATAATCTCCAGGATCGATTTTTTCAGCTGAGTTTCTCATAAATATCACCTTCTTTTTCTGGGAATGGCCTAAAAATTTTGTCGTACATCATAATTTTTACTTAAATCTAACAGATAGATATATAGCAGTCAATGAAGCAATTGCCACAGTCCGTAAAAATGCATCAGGGTAGACCCATAAATTTGACAAAATGCCATTAAGACAATTCCAGGTTTATAATATCAAACGTAACCTTTTTGTCTCTGAATGCTTCCACGCTTCATGGGGACAATCCTATAATCTCCTGTTGGGCTTTGTGATTATTTGGGGTTCCCGTCGTCATCCTTTATGATCACCTTTTGTTCAAAGCGAATCAATCGCGGCGTGAATCCGATTTTCTGAAAGGCTTTATGAGCGTCACCATTGAAACACCAGGAGGTCAGTTCGACGTCTTCAATGTTTTCCTCGCGCGCAAATCTGAGGGTTTGATCAACAAGCCTCCTGCCGATTCCGGAACAACGATATTCCTGACGAACTCCGATCTGGTCGATCTCGATCCATCGCCGTTTGTGACAAAAGGGGCTGGCAGGACGCTCATGGAGAAAAACAGCAGCATACCCAGCGTGTGTTCCATCCTGTTCCGCAATCCAGATGCGCACGTTCGGCTTCTCCAGTAACCCCAAAAACCATAACGCGACTTCTGATAGATCTGCCCGCTTGAAATATGACGGGTTGTGGGCTACGTGAAACTCCTGGACGAAATCATTCAATTCCGCCAGAGCGTTCTCATCGCCTACCACCGCCTTTCGGATTCTTACAGTCATAATATTTCTCGTCTGCTCAATCGGGATAGGGGGAAGCCTCGCGGCTCCCCTCCTCCCACACCACCGGGCATACGGATCACGTACCACGGCGGTTCGGTTGATTAAGTTGCGTTAATATGGGGGATAGTGGACGTTGTTGACTATCATGACAAAATTGAGTTAGTCACGATAGTCAACAACGTCCTCCTGACCCTATTCGGTCCACAGCTCAAAACAACAGGACCACGGCTGGTAATGGCAACTGTATGTTCAAAATGAGCGCTAGGTTTTCCATCTTGAGTTACTATCGTCCAATGATCATTTTTTAATTTTACACCTTTGCCGCCCATATTTAACATAGGCTCAATAGCGAGCGTGACCCCTTGACGAATACGAAAATCTTCATTTCGGTTGTTAAAGTAATTTGGAATTTGAGGATGTTCCCACATGTCTCTGCCAATCCCATGGCCCACAAGTTCCTCTATTATAGAAAAACCATTTGATTCGATACGCTTTTGCATTTTCTTAACGATCAAACTCCAACGCGATTGTGATCCTAATTGTTTGATAGCAAACCGCAAGGCATTTTCTGTCTCAGTTAATAATCGTCTTTTCTCATCAGATATATTGCCAACAGGCCAAGTAGCTGCTGCATCAGAACACCAACCATTTAGCTTAACTCCGATATCAATACTAACAATGTCTCCCGCGGCTAGTTTTCGATTAGATGGAATCCCATGAACAACCTCTTCATTAATTGAGATACATGTGGCCGCCGGATATGGAACTCTTCCAGGGACACCCTTGAATAAAGGCACAGCCCCTTGTGATAGAATGTGTTTCTCCACGGCATTATCAATCTCGTTTGTAGTGATTCCCTCCTGAAGCAATTCCTTTGCCTTCTGATGGGCTCCCCACAAAACAAGTCCTGCTTCTCTCATCTTCGATATTTCTTTATCAGTCTTTATCGTCATATCAAATTTGCCTCACGATTGAACTAACGAGCGGGCGGGGCACAGCGCATAACTTTTTTCACCCGAGATGACCACAAACCACAAAAAGATGATTGGCCAATTTAACCGCCCGTCTTGCTCAGTGAAATGTTATAATTGTCTTCTGCTGCAATCTTCTACAGAATCATTCGTAAAATATTGAGACAATTAATTGGCTAGGGCGCCAACTACCACCAGACATCGTTTGCTTTAAATGATGAATTTTAACGTTTGGCATTTGAGCAAGCCATTCATTTATTTCTTTTTCGATTTCAATATGGAGCGGTTCTTTCAATTTGGTCCAATGCAAAAAAAATAATTTCGGCATTAGAATTTTAGAGAACATTTTACTTTTCATTTTCTTTACCCTCCTTATTTATCTTCAGTATGATAATTTTTTCGGCAATTATCGCTGCAGTGGGGAGCGCAGTCTTTCCGCGCTTCCCTACCAGCAGCAGGTTCTGCGCCTATCTGTGGTTTCCGTTATCGTTGTACTTCTCCATTTCGGCACGATGGTCCTGTTCGATCATGTTACCGACCTCTTCTCTGGTTCTGAACACCGTAATGGTCGGGACGTTGCGCCTTGATCTTTTCCATCGCGTTGTCTTCTCGAAATCCATGAGAAGGCATTCACCCGTCGTATCATCGTCTATTATGAAAATCGGCCTTCCATCCCATTTAATCCCGGGAAACAGTTCATGGCCCTGCAACTCGTGATCGGGAGGGAGGAATTTCTTGATGGTATCTATAAAGTCCTCAATGCACTCCATATAGACCATCTCCCAAGGCCACTTAATTTCCAGTGTGTCTTTCATTTCTCCTCTTTGATCGGGTAGGTCAGGAGCGTTACCGCTCCATTCCCCCCTAAGAACCGTACGTGACAGTTTCCCGTCATACGGCTCAAGCTTCTCAAAAGGCAACCCTTTTACGGCGGCCCGGCTGTATTAACTCCTTAAACGGTCGCTAATGCCCGATACTCACGGGCTGACATAGCTCCAAGCAGTTTGCTCCCCTTAACATTCTTCCTTCGCCAATAATATCCGGCGTATTCAGGTAAATAAGGATTTGCATCCGCTTTGATCTTAATATATCTTTTGATTCCCATGGTGCTTACTCGCAGGACTTGGTATATCTTTTCAACGCCCTTTGCAGTTTTAGATTTAACCGCGAACACATGCTTTCGTCCTGAAGCCGACCAGTATGCCTTAGTCAGCCATTCCCTGGACTTATTACGGTGTCGCCGTTTAATCATGCACCATAGTTGTTCGAAGACATAGCTGTCTATTCGACGAATGCCTCCGATGCCACCACATGGCGGTGGTAATTTGCCCAACCTCTAAGCGTTTCATTCAGCTTTTTGATCAGAACCGGCATCGGCGCGCTGACGTGTTTTCGGATTAACGTTCCCACTTTCCCAATGAGGGCGAGGACTCCATCCTTTGACGGTGTGATGCAAAAAATATCGGTTATCAAACCTTGAATCTTGACAATTAATAGATGTATTCTGTCAAGATTCAAGGTTTGATACCTCGTCTTTCTTCGATATCGAGATTCACTGCACAGACCTTGGTGCTGACCAATGCAGGAGATATATTAATGTTCTGTCTTTGCTGTACGGCTTGGATGTTCGAAAGAAGCTGATCTCGCGTGATAACAATCTCACGGTTCTTAAAGCCGGATTGAGAAAAGTCAATTCCATATTGAGTTTGACCACTCTTACTGATGCTTCCGGTCTTGCCGGGATCTATGCGATATGTTACGCCATCGCTTTTCGGCTGTCCGGCAAAGCAGTCCGCTACCGCATTGACGGCATCGGTCTGGAAGGATTGTTTTTTAAATTTAAGCTTCATTCTCCGCCTCCATGAGTGCCGTCTCAATCAGGTTCCGCTCTTTTTCAATCTCCAACTTGAGCTCTTCCTCCGTCGGCAGGAACTTCAGGTATTTTGACGCAAAAATCTGTTTACCTTCACTCAACACAGAGTATTTAGCAACAGCTTCGCTCTTGTCCGAACAAAGAATCAATCCAATGGTTGGATTGTCTCCTGTCACCTTGACGCGGTCTTCAAAAAGCCGGACATAACCATCCATCTGCCCGACATCCTGATGAGTCAGTTTTCCTATTTTCAGATCGATCAACAAAAAGCATTTGATCATGAAATTATAAAAGACCAGATCGACATAGAAATCATCGTCATCGAAACGGATATGCTTCTGACGGGCGACAAAGGAAAATCCTTTCCCCAGTTCCAGCAGAAATGATTGCAGATTGTTGATGATTGCCCCTTTCCAGGTCCTTTTCATGCAAGGAAGGGCTGTCGGGCAGTCCGAGAAACTCAAGAATGTAAGGGGATTTGATAATCGTTGCGGCGGGAACCGGTTCTCCCGGCAGCCGCTCTCTTGCCGGTTCGATTAGTCCGGCTGCACCCCGGTTGGCAAGAATACGCTGATAGGATGAGGTTTGAATCTGCCGCTCCAATTGCGCCTTGCTCCAGCCGCATTCGATAGCTTCCTTTTCGTAGAATACCCGCGCCTTTTCATCCTGCACCCGCATCAGTGCATGGTAGTGAGTACAGGTAAGTTGCGGGGAAAATCCGTTTGCCAATTCCCTCCCCGCCGGGGAGAGAATTATGGCGTCTTCAGATTCGCTACCCGGCGGGTAGCGTTTTTCATCGTCTTGATTCAATTCGCCACCCGTCGGGTGGCGAATTGAATCAAGACGATTCGGATAAGTGAGATAGAACTGTCTGAAATTTTTTAAATTCGCAACAGAAAATCCGTTCCCGTATTGCTCCTTCAACCTGTTGGAGAGATTTTCCAGGACCTGTTTCCCATATTCCGCCCGCTCTTCACCAGATTGCAACTCAACCACTATCTCTCGCCCGATCAGCCAATATGCCGTCACCATATTGGTATTGACAGACCGAACAACATTGGCGCGGGCCTGTTCTAAAATAAGGAAAACACGATCAAACAGAGAGTTCCCCCTCTGTCTTTTTCATAGGTTTTGTGATTGAATTTTTTCGGTTCATATAATCTCCAGCTTAACCATTCTCTATACCATCTCCTATATTTTCTCTCTCGCCCATCGCTGCCGGTTACTATGGCTGTGTGCAGGTTGAATCTATTTTTGATGTATGACGTTAGGTTGTCGTAAAGATAACCGGCTGTATCCGCAAAGGCAGTAAAGATCAATATCTTCTTGTTATCAGGATTGATAGGTTCCGCCTGTTTACGTGCAATCAGGTCTTTGAGGCATTGTAGTTTTGCATCATCGGAAGCGGTTATTTTCTTCATCTCACGGAGCAGTTCAGATAGGATTTCTAAATCATTACTAAGGTCAAATTCCCATGAATCCAAATCCATATCGGCTAGACTTATCTGCACCTTTCCGCCTATGGTGGCATCGCTGTCTGGCGCTTCCATTTCATCTTCATCTGCATTTTCATGCTTGTCATGCAGCATCTGCAAAGTAAGGCGGAACGCCTCGACAGAACTTTCCAGACGTTTAAGAAGATTAACCGTCATCAAAGCTTGCAGGCTCTTTTCTCGATCGCTTTGTTTCAAGCGTGAAAGCCCGCCCTTTACTTCAGTGTCATACAACGCTTCATATTTTCCGAGACGGCTGGCCAGGATATACCGGAAAGGTGCATACATCGCCATATTCAAGATGATCAGGCGATTGAATATCTCATTGAAATTGATGACATCAGTGCGATGCGTCAGGGGACAATGATATGAAATGGGCTTAAGGCGCTCCGGAAAAGGCCCAATGTCCTTGATGTCATAAAATTTTTGAATGTGTTTGCGGGACCGGGCAATGGTAACACTATCCAGCATCTCAAAGAAATCGAAACTCAGTGAGTTCAGAATAGCCGCAGGTGTTCTCTCCTGGGGCGGCAATTTTGCCCATATATTGAAGACACCTTGGGCGCTACGGAATATCTCATTAATGTCCTTCTCGGTGTGCAGCTTCTTGTCCAGTTTGTCGGATTCGCCTTCGTAGGCAAGAGCAAGTTGATTGCGAAGGTCGTTAAACCGGTCATTGACTGGAGTGGCGGAAAGCATCAGCACCTTTGTCTTTACACCAGCCTTGATAACCTTGTTCATTAATTTCTGGTAGCGGGTTTCCCTATCTTTAAATGCCTCATTGTTTCGAAAATTATGCGATTCATCAATGACAACTAGATCAAAATTGCCCCAGTTTATCCGATCAAGCGGGATTCCAAGCGAATAACCACGGTTCCGTTGCAGATCGGTGTGACACAGCACGGTATAGTTAAAACGGTCTTTCGCGAAAATATTCGTTACCAGATTCTGGTTATAATTTTGCCAATTATCCGCTATTTTCTTGGGGCATAAAACAAGCACGGACTTGTTGCGCAGCTCATAGTATTTGATTACAGCTAATGCAGTAAATGTTTTACCCAGCCCAACACTGTCAGCAAGAATACATCCGTTATAACTTTCCAGTTTGTTGATGATGCCTATGTTTGATACCGCATCCCCCTTTTGATAGCCTAGATCTACAGCAGTAAAACCAGTTAGGGGAAGATAACCTATTTTGGCTTGATCATCTTCTACGCAAGCGAATTGTTGCATCGGCGTATCAGAACTATTTGATCGAAATAGAACTTTGCGTTGAATCCATTCAGCACACTCTTTGGCTATGGCACGTTGAGTGAGCTCATTCTTTAAGCGAATTTCAAACTCAGAGCCATATAAGCTGTTCTCCCGTTTGAGCTTGGGAATATGGAACTCCCTTTTTTCTTTATGGAGTTTGTCGGTTACCTGGTTAGGTATAAAGGTTGGTGAAGTAAAAATAAAATTCAAGGAATCAATCTGCTCCAGTTCTGTCTTCAGGGCTTCGTAAGCATACATGGAAAAACAGGAAGCGGCAATCTTTAGCTTCACGCTGGGTCGAAGTACTGTTTTAAGATCATCGCCCAGAAGGGAGCTTATGTTGTCAATAATTTCCATTTTGAAATCCACAAAATAAGGAACAATCAATAATTGCCAATACTATTTCGACCGCCGCTGTTTATTTGAGGATTGCGAAAGAACCAAGTAGTATCAGATCATTCCTATACATTGGTTAATTCGAAATTAAGACTATAACTCTTTAGATTATTCCTGATATTTGAAAAGCTTAGGAAGAATAATCTTATTTTTGTACATTGGTCAAGGATTTTCGATGGTTATCCTATTATTTTAATGGGAGAAAATGGAGAATTTATGCACTACATAGTAAAATTAACTACGTTCAAGGGTAAAGGCTTACCATCATAAAATCGAAATTTAGCAGGGCAGGCTACTATAATTCCATTTTTACCTGGTTAAAAACCGCTTCTTTGGGTTTGAAAATTATCTTCAATACCCCTATAACCTTTATGGGTATTGCATTGTTTCATCAAGTATTTACTTGCTATAAGCCTACCGGCTTGCCATGGAGAGATCATCCCCTCATTAATAATACAGAGGCAGGTGTTTCGGATTGGTTTGGCAATAGCACATCTGAATGGCAAATTATTACTGTGGGGAAATAAAAATTTTGTAAGGCTACAAGTCCTGACTTAAATTCTGACGAAAAGGCAGTCTGACCAGACGCAAATCTGATGAAAGGCTATTCCTTAAGTAAATAATGGGTAGCCCTCCCATTAGCCTTTATTAAAACGTATTATTTTGAAATGATAGAATTGCATTGCATTACTAATAAATGTTGGTTGCTATAGTAATCAATTACTATTAAATCGCAGAAAAAATAGCGATCCAATCCTAACCCGGCCAAGCCGGAACCAAATTGGCCCGTTCGGCGACCGGGCCCTACAGCAGGATTGTCTTTAAAGGTTTTGTAGGGTCCGATTGCCGAGCGGACCGAAAAATATCTTGCCAAAATTATCATCAATATTTTGGCTTAGTGACTAACCGGAATTTGCTGTCCTGACATAGGGTAATTAAAATCAGGCGCACACTTTTTAAGGTTGCCAATTGGATTTGCCGTTTCAGATAAACTGTGTTATAGGCTGAAATACTGAATGAAAAAGCTGGGAACAGGAGTCAGGAGTCGGAAGACAGCATTCAGAATCCGGCTGAATGCTCCCCTATGAAAAAATAACATTGATTAATTTGGCTCTGCTATGACTGATAAAAAGACAAATCCATTATGGAATATTTTAAGATCCGTTAAGCTCACCCTGATCCTGCTTTCAATACTGGCTGTTGTATCAATAATAGGCACCATAATCCAACAGCAGGAGGGCGCAGGGATTTATCATTCGATATGGTTCAGGATGATAATCTTTTTTCTTTCTTTTAATCTCATCGTCTGCTCCATAGATAGATTCCCTGCGACGTTAAAACTATTCCGCCTCACCCCAAGCCCTGACAGGTCAAAGGTCTTTGAAGAAGATGCTCCCAGGACGATATTATTGTCCAACGTTGATGTTGAACAGGTCTCATCAGGGATACAGGAATATCTGCGGGGTCGGTTCCGCAATCTTGTGATAAAGGATAACGGCAACGCCGCTTTTTTATATTGCGAGAAAGGGCGTTTCTCTCTTTTCTCCGTATATCTGGTCCACTTAAGCGTTTTATTCATCCTTACCGGGGCGATAATAGGATCGATCTTCGGATTTAACGGCTATGTGAATATCCCCGAGGGTGAAGCAATTGATAGTATTACCGTTACGAAAGGCGCCCTTGAGAGTCATAAAGGACTTGGCTTCAGCGTTTATTGTGAAAAATTTCATGTTGATTATTATGATAACGGAACCCCGAAGGAATACAGGTCCGACCTTGGTTTTATCGTAAACGGAAAGGAAGTCCTGAAAGGGAGTCTTCTTGTTAATCACCCGATAAAATTTATGGGTGTAACCTTCTATCAGTCAAGTTATGGCACTGTGCCGGGAGACAAGATCCGCATCAAGATCATTAATGACGAGAAGGGAGCTGAAGAGACGATGATCGAGGCAGAGTTGGGAAAGTCCGCCATGCTTCCCGATAATAAAGGGGAATTAACCATCTCCGATATAAGAGACAATTTCATGAATCTGGGGCCGGCCGCCCTTGTCGTTATTAAATCTCCGGAGGGAGAAGCGACATCCATATGGTTATTTAAGGACAGGGACACGATAATGAAAAGTTATTCGGACATGTTTGAGCTGTCTCCGAAATTTAATCCTTCCGTCTATAAACCATTTACCTTCTCTATCGATGATATAGGTTCAGTGCCTTACACCGGCCTTCAGGTTGCCAGGGACCCCGGCGTCCAATTTGTCTTTATCGGTTTTATAATGATTATAGCCGGCCTGGTTTTAACCTTTTTTACATCACACAGGAAGTTCTGGATTCGGATTGCCGATGAAAAAGGAGATGTAAAGATAAGTCTCGCGGGAATGGCCAATAAAAATCCTGTGGGCATGGACAGGGATCTTGACAGGCTTCTTTTAAACCTAAAAAAAACCACAGGAAAATGGAGACCTAATGATTAACACCGTTATCTTGAGTTATATAACCTTTATCTATTTCTTTTGTTTTCTGGCCTATCTTATATTGCTTGTAACAGGCAGGCAGATGTTCGGGAGGATAGCAACAATCTTAACAATAACTGGGGTTGCCGGGCACACCATCGGCATTGGCTTCAGGTGGGTTGAGTCTTATAAATTAGGCATCGGTCATGCCCCTCTATCGAATCTCTATGAATCGCTTATCTTTTTCTCCTGGTCGATTATCATGCTTTATATCCTTGTGGAAAAGCGCACCAGGAACAAGAGCATAGGCGCCTTTGTTACTCCCCTGGCCTTTCTGTCTCTTGCCTACGCCTCTTTTTCCGACAACATCAAAGACGGCATCCAGCCCTTGGTTCCGGCCCTTCAGAGCAACTGGTTGACCGCCCATGTTATTACCTGCTTTTTCGGCTATGCCGCCTTCGCCCTCTCCTTCGGGATGAGCCTCATGTACTTTAGCAAGATGAGTGAAACCCCTGATAACAACAATGTCTTCCTTAATCTAATTCCCGGGTTGAATGTCCTTGACGAACTGAGTTATCAGATGGTGGTTATCGGCTTTCTTCTCCTTACCCTCGGCATAATCACCGGATCGGTCTGGGCTCATTCCGCATGGGGCAGCTATTGGAGCTGGGACCCGAAAGAGACATGGTCCCTTGTCACATGGCTTGTATATGCCTCTCTCCTGCACGCCAGGTTAATAAGGGGATGGAAGGGGAAAAGGCCGGCGATCTTCTCGGTAATAGGCTTTCTGTGCGTCCTCTTTACCTATTTCGGCGTCAATTACCTGTCAAGCCTTCACAGTTATGATTTTTAATGACAACATACAACGAACAACAATCAACGGACAATGCCGAATGTCATATAGACAAAGATAATTTTTTCGATGTCTTCGTTATAGCTGATTTTTTCATGTAAAATTCTTCTTGCAATTTCCTCATTTATTGTTAGTCTGCAACATTTAATATTCTCTCTTGTGCCTTGAGGATTCATCTATGCAAGATCCTAACCGGACATTGCTGAAAATGGCTTATTTCAGATTAATAAAATCCTTTCAGGTCGTATCAGTCTTTGCTTTTATTTTTTCGCTTTCAGCCTGCCATGTATTCGATCACTCCGAGGAGAAAATTGTCATTACTGTGGGGAGCAAAAATATCACAAGAACCGATCTGAAAAAGGATATTGAAAATATAAAAAATGAAATGGGGATTTCCGATCAGGAACTAAAACTGGGGATCAGAACCATAATTAACAAGGCAGTAGAAAAATATCTGATAATGGAATATGGTAAGAAGCTGGGGATAGAGATTTCCGATGATGAACTTGCTTCATCCATAAAAGAGTTTAAGAGAGATTATCCCGACGAGGTTTTCAAGGAAATGCTCCTTGAGAATTCCGTTGATTATGATTTATGGAAAGAAAATTTATATCAAAAACTGCTCATAGAAAAGATCACTCAAAAGGCAATTGGCGACATAAATCCTATAACCTTTAATGAGACCCAGGCATACTATGATTCCCATGTGGATGAGTTCAAGCACCCCCTGATGATCCGGTTGAGACAGATAGTCGTTCAAACCAGGGAAGAAGCAGAAATGATTCTTAACCGTTTGGCAAAAGGAGAAGACATGGGAAAACTTGCTGAAAAATATTCCATTACACCTGAGGCTAAAGCCGGCGGTATCATGGGTTGGGTCGCAAAGGGTCAGCTTGAAGAGACAATTGAGGATGCTGTTTTTTCACTGCCCTCAGGAAAAAGAAGTGATATATTAAAATCACCTTACGGCTATCATATTTTTGAAGTAATGGATGTGCGCAGTGAAGGTCATAAGAGCCTTCCGGAGGTCATGAAAGAGATAGAGACAAGACTCACCCTTCAGAAAAGGGAACTATCCTATATTAAGTGGATCAGCGATTTAAAAGATCGTTATCCGGTAAAAACAGAGGAAGATATATATACTTCCTGGAGTAAAGAAGGATAAATGCGATGAAGACCAAAATATTATTAGCTGTTATTTTTGTTGTGGTGTTTAGTTTTGCAGTTAATTCCCCGGCTGAAATAAGCAACAGGGTGGAGGCTTTCGTCAATAATGACGTGATCACCCTTTATGAGTTGAACAACAGCATAAAGGAACGCACAGGACAGACGAGCGAGGACGTCAAGGCAGAGGACGAAAAGACCTTTATTGATACAAGACGTCAGATCCTTGAGTCTATGATTGATCAAAAGATCGCACAGGAAAAGATTCAGGAGCTTAAGATTGAGGTATCCCAGGAAGAAGTGGATTCCTCTATCGAGAGCATTAAAAAAGCCAATGAATTGACCCAGGAAAGTCTCCTGGCCGGGCTGAAGAAAGAAGGGATAACCTTAGAGGCGTACCGAAAATCGATTAAGGAACAACTTGAGCGCAGCCAGCTTATTGATTATGAGGTGAAATCAAAGGCCGTTATCCTTGAGGGTCAGCTCTTGAAATATTATCAGGAGCACCTTAATGAATACAAAGAAGCGGAACTCGTTCAACTTGCCGGCATCTTTCTTATGGTTAAGGATCAGGACAATAAGGATGAATTGACTGAATTAACAAAAAAAGGTGAAGGAATTTTAGCCAGGATTAAGGCTGGAGAAGATTTCGGCGCGCTTGCAAAAGAGTTTTCACAAGGCCCCGGCGCTGAGGAAGGAGGAGCGCTGGGTGAATTTAATGCGGCACAGATCGACTCCGAACTAAAAAAGGTAATTGACGGGCTATCGGATGGCAATATCAGCAACCTGATAATTAAACAGAGCGGGATACAGATAATAAAGCTTCTAAGGCGCACTGGGGCAAATATAAAACCTTTTGAAGAAGTAAAAAGCAAGATTTATGAAACTATTTACAATGAGGAATTAGATAAAAGATATACGGCGTGGATTAAGGATCTGAGGGATAACAGTTATATAAAGATAAATTTTTAGCCTTAACAACATATTCCTGAAAATCATATTTTACAAGGCCGCGAGCCCCTTGGGAGAATAAACCCTATAAAGGATAAAACAGAATGGAGCCTACAATAGAATCAGGATTAGGTCTCTTTTTAAAAGGTGAAAGGGAAAGGAAAGGGCTGAGCCTTGAGTATGTGGCCAAAGTCACCAGGCTCCGCAGGCACTATCTGGATGCCCTGGAAAACGAAGATTGGGGCAAGCTGCCATCCCGGGTTTTTATAAAAGGCTTTATTAAGACCTATACAAAGGCATTAGGGCTTGATTATACGGAAGTCATGGGACAATATGAATCGGCTATCCCGGTTCAGATTGAACTGCCGAAGCCCCTTGTAGCCCCAAAAAAGATAAGGAAAAAATATATCTTTTTAATTATCCTTCTTATTCTTATAGCGTTTTTTTTTGTTGTTTTTTTTATAAAAGATCCCATGTCGCTTTTTAAAAGGACTGAAGCAACCCCCGCAAAAGGCCCGGAAGACAAGGTGGTTCAAAGCCTGGATCATGATAAGGATAATAAGCAGGGTCAATTATTAAATCAGGATTCAGCCATTTCTTCTGAAAACAGCCTTGGGGCCGCAGGCAAAGCTGAAACCTTGCCTGCTGAAGAGGCTGTTCCAGCTTCTGAACTTAATGCGCCCCCCCAGGATGTCCCTGTTCAGAATGCTGCTCAGGCGCCGGTTCAGGTTCCAGTTCAGGTTCCAGTTCAAGCGTCGGTTCAAACGCCGGTTCAAACGCCGGTTGTGAAGACGGTTGAGGAACCGATCAAGCAGGTTAAGGAGAAATATACCCTGGCCGCTTTTGTTACGCAAACGACCTATATTAAGATCTATGCGGATAACAATCCGCCTCAGGAATATATATTTTCTCCGGGGAGCCATAAGGAATGGACAGGGAAAGAGGGTTTCTACATCCTGGTGGGCAACGCCGCAGGGATAGAGTTTAATTTTAACGGGAAAAGGATAAAGGATCTTGGAGACCCCGGAAAAGTGGTCAGATTGAGGCTCCCTGAAAATTTTAATTTAAATATTAATGAGAACTGAATTGGAAAATATTTTTGATATATTAGAGGAGAGGGGTTTTGTCGAGCAGGTTACGGACAGGGAACTGGTACGGGAACAGTTAAAGAACCCGACAACCTTTTATGTAGGATTCGACCCTACAGGCAAGAGCCTTCATGTGGGACACCTTCTTCCCATTATGGCCATTGCACATATGCAGAGGTCCGGACACAGACCCGTTGCCCTTGTAGGAGGAGGCACGGCCATGGTAGGAGACCCCAGCGGCAAGACGGAGATGCGCCCTATCCTGACGAGAGCTGAGATAAAGGATAATGCCGAGGGGATCAAAAAACAATTGTCCCGGTTCATTGATTTCAGCGGCGACAAGGCTATAATGACGGATAATTCCGACTGGCTTGCCGGCCTAAATTATATCGATTTTTTAAGGGATATAGGCAGGCATTTCAGCGTCAACAGGATGCTTGCGGCGGAAAGTTATAAGGCCCGTTTGAAGACAGGGCTTAATTTTATCGAGTTCAATTACATGCTTCTCCAGGCATATGACTTCTGGCATCTTTTTAATAATTATGATTGCCGCCTCCAGATGGGAGGCAATGATCAGTGGGGCAATATCCTGGCAGGGGCTGACCTGACCAGACGCCTGAACAGCGAGATAGTTCACGGACTAACTTTCCCCCTGATCACTACATCCTCCGGCGTCAAGATGGGCAAGACGCATAAAGGGGCCATATGGCTTGATCCTGAATTAACATCGCCCTATGACTACTACCAGTTCTGGATTAATCAGGAAGACGGCGACATAAGGAGATTTCTCGCCTTTTTTACCTTTCTTCCCATGGATGAGGTTAAAAAACTTGCCGCTCTTGAGGGTTCGGATATAAGGTGCGCCAAGGAGGTACTGGCCTTTGAGGCGACCATGTTGTGCCACGGGCAAGAGGAGGCTGAAAAGGCCAAGAATGCCGCCAAACAGCTCTTTGGGGGGGGCAGTGCGGAGATGTCCGAATCAGTGCCGGGATTTAAGATAGATCAGACGGACCTCGAAAAGGGTATTCAGGCTTATATCCTCTTTGAAATGGCCGGCCTCTGTAAGACCAGATCCGACGCCCGCAGGCTCATCTCACAAGGCGGCGGGTATATAAATGACAATACAGTTAAGTCCTTTGACCAGATTATAGGCCCTGATGATGCGGCAAATGACTCCATATTGTTGAGGGCCGGCAAGAAGAGATATGTGAGGGTCGTTATTCAAAGACAAATATAGACTTCTTATGCGTAATAATGCGATAATAGGATACAGCAGGAAACGGTCAAAGATAAATGGAACCTGAAAAAGAAGAGATCCTCGAAGATGAGGAGTCCTTTGATGAAGAGGATAATTACGAACCTGATCATGGGCCTGATCTTAATCTCATCCCTGCGTCCCGGAGCGAAGACAGGGCACTTGTACCCTATGATCCTCTTCAATTCTACCTTCTGGAAATTAAAAGATACAAGCTGCTTACCAAGGAAGAGGAAGTTGAACTGGCCACAAAGGTGAGGGAGTATAATGACCAGGATGCGGCCTACAGACTTGTCACTTCCAATCTGAGGCTTGTGGTAAAGATCGCCATGGACTTTCACCGTTACTGGACCAAGAGTCTGCTGGATCTTATACAGGAGGGTAATGTCGGGCTGTTGCAGGCTGTTAAAAAATTCGACCCTTACCGCGGCATAAAGTTCTCCTATTATTCCTCCTTCTGGATCAAGGCATATATGCTGAAGTTTATTATGGAGAACTGGAAGCTTGTAAAGATAGGCACCACCCAGACGCAAAGAAAGCTGTTTTTCAACCTGGCAAAGGAGAGGGATAAACTTGTTGCCCAGGGCTTCTTCCCTGAGACTAAACTCCTGGCCGAACGGCTGGATGTCAAGGAGGAAGATATTGAGGAGATGACTCAACGTCTTGGCAGCGGGGAGGTCTCCTTAAACGCGCCTATTGGTGAAGGAGGGAAAGAGGAATACAGTTCCTTCTTGCCGGATAAAACCCTCGGGGTCGATGAAAGGCTTTCAGAGGCTGAAGGCAGGGCTATCCTGCTTGAAAAGCTTGCGCAATACAGGGGCAGGCTATCTAAGAAAGAACTTGATATCTTTGACAATCGCATTATGTCCGATAATCCTTTGACCCTCCAGGATTTCGGCGACAAATATAATATCTCCAGGGAAAGGGTGCGTCAGATTCAGGCTAAGATAGTCAATAACATTAAAAAATGGCTCAAGGACGAGATCCCTAATTTTGAAGAGGAGTTCGGGGATTTTATTAAGTAGCAAGGTTGATAGTGAGCAGTTATATTGAAAAATTTTAACGTAAAACAGAGCAATGACGATAATGAGTAACATGCATATAAATAAAAAAGATTATAGCTTGATAACCATTTCCCCGGTTATTTTATTTCTTATTATTTTCTTTTCCTGCGCCGGGATTGAGCTGGAATCCCTGGCAATGGAACAAGCCCCTGTTTCGTCAGGGGGCAAGGTCTCTGCGGCCCCTGAAAAGCCCATAACCCTTAATAAGGAAATCTATTCAAATTATTTCCATGCCTCGCTTTATATCTCCCTCGGCGATTACAAAAAGGCAAAGGAATACCTGGAAAAGGTGTACCATAATGATCCGGGATCCCTCTACCTTAACAAGAAGATGGCTATCCTCCTGGAGAAACTCAGGGACTTTAAAGGCGCCATAAAATACGCCGGCGAATGCGTAAAGATTGATCCGAAAGATATGAGTTCCCATATGTTGCTGGCGGAGTTAGCCGCCATGAGCGGGGACAAGGAGACTGAAAAAAAGGAATATGAAGCTATTCTAAACCTGGACCCTTCACAACAGAGGGTAAGATTTCTGCTTGCCACCTCCCTTATCAAAAACAACCGGCTTGATGAGGCTATGAAACAACTGGACGAACTGATCACCGAGGAGCCGAATCTTTCCTTTGCCCATTATTACAAGGGAAGGATATATCTGGAATGGGGCAATTATCAGACGGCTGAGAATGAATACCTTAAGACCCTTGAGCTGGATGATACCTTTGAACCGGCCCTTTTCGATCTTGCCAGTCTCTATCAGACACAGAAAAGACTGGACGAATCCGTTAAGCTCTATAAAAAACTGGTGAGCCTTTACCCTAACAACAGGACAGCGCAGGAAAGACTTATGGGTATATACAACGCACTGGGGCAGAAGGATAATATCAATGAGTTGATTGGAAACATCCAAAGTCAATCAAAACCCGGAGATCCCGGACGCCAGACACTAGGGGTTTATTATCTTCAGAACGACAGGTTCGCCGATGCTATTGCCGAATTTGATCTGATCGTCACGGCCTGGCCGCAGGACTATAAATCCAGGTATTTTCTCGCCCTGGCCTATGAGGAATCCAGCCTGCCGGAAATGGCCCTAAAACATTTAAGGCTTATAAAACAGGATTCCGAATATTTTATTAATGCGCAGATACACATGTCCTACATCCTTATTGATATGGGAAAAAATGACGAAGGCATAGAAGTCCTTCAAAAGGCCATAAAGGTCAAGAAAGAGGAGGCATCCCTGTACCTGATCCTCTCATCTGTCTATGAGGAAAAAAACGATTACAAAAAGGCTGTCAGTGCAATTCAAGAAGGGCTGAAATATAATGACAAGGACACGGAACTCCTTTTTCGACTGGGCATAGCCCTGGATAAGTCCGGCGATAAAGAAGGCTGTATAAATCAGATGAAAAAGATATTGGAGGTTGATCCTAACCACGCTGATTCCCTTAATTATATAGGGTATTCATACGCCGAGGAAGGCATTAAGCTTGATGAGGCCATGGTACTGGTTCAAAGGGCGCTCAAGATGAAGCCGGACAGCGGTTTTATAATAGACAGCCTGGGCTGGGTGTATTACCGCAAAGGGCTTTATGACGAGGCATTAAATTCCCTTGAAAAGGCTTTTTCACTTATTTCAAATGATCCCACCATCGCCGAACACCTGGGCGACGCCTACTTAAAGAAGAATGAATATCAACGATCCCTGGAGATGTATCAAAAGGCATTGTCTTTAAAACACCAGGAGAATGATAAAATTCTTGAGAAGATTAAAGAAGTGCAGAAATATTTAGAGTAACTTCAGCCATGTCCGGTTGGAATCTTGCATGAACTAATACTACTCCGACACATTGTCATTCTGAGGAGCGTAGCGACGAAGAATCTTCGGTTTTAACAATGGGAATCAAGATTCTTCACTCCCTACGGTCGTTCAGAATGACAGAGAACCAAAAATG
>Ga0153915_10000631_pt1 | contig 32546 bp, 43 predicted proteins | sample Opewatmetagenome_2_FD_107003 | JGI IMG/M metagenome (GOLD analysis project Ga0153915, IMG submission 107003) | Freshwater wetland microbial communities from Ohio, USA - Open water 3 Core 3 Depth 3 metaG | ecosystem: Environmental > Aquatic > Freshwater > Wetlands | place: USA: Ohio, Lake Erie... | reverse complement strand
ATTAAAAGGAAAAACTCCCGCAGAAATTGCTGGGATAAATTTAGAATTAGGAAGAAATAAGATTTTAGGATTGGCAAGATATTTAGTTAATAAGGAAAACGACGATTAGTAAACAGTATCCTATAAAAAGAGAGTTTATAAATGTTTCTATAGTGTTATCACTAAAGAAAAGTAATAATTCTAAATAACAGTTTCATACAAATTCATAAGATTATTTATCTACAATAAATCGATTATTTTATAGAAATCTTAGATACATCCCCCACCACAACTCGAGACCCCACTCGAATTGGATTATATTGAAACTCGTGAAATCTCTCGGAATCGAACTATCCAATATGCAAAGTTTTGTTAAAATTCTAAGAAGAAGAATAATGAAGTTTTCAACTTCATATATCCCCCCACCCAGAATCGAACTGGGGCAAGCCGGTCTACAGCCGACCGCTCTACCACTGAGCTATGAGGGGATAAATACCAATAATCACTAATAAGATAGAAAAGAAATAACTGCTTTTAAAGATTTTCTTATTCTATGCAGAGATTTTTTATTCATACTAAATGCTTATAAAGCCATATTTTATTTCATGATTATGGTATATTTTATTACACAATTTAACGGAGCTGAAAGAGACAAACTCGGGAAAGATTTGGAAGTGCTGACATCTGAAAATAATCACTCTGATAGTGAATTTAACTCTTCACTCTGCTCTGCTTTGACTATCTTGGGTAATGCCCAGCCAGATAGAGAGGATAGATTGAGCTGGTATTCTGAAATTAATTCTATCTATGGATTAATTGGGAAAAGCATAAAAGATAGATTATCTAAGAGAAATCCAGTTTAAAGAATGGCTCTTTAATCTTCAGGCTGTTTTGCCTGTTCTGCAATGAAAAATGCCTGATTTGATTCAGATTCATGAACTTCCCCGTCTTTTTCATATATTGCAGTCGTGTTTGGAAGAGCGAATTTGCCGATAACTCCAACTCTTGAATAGATTATATAAGATATTACTCTTGACTCTCCTGCCTGCAGTTTATCAAAATACCATTCTATTCTCCTGTTTCTCAAGTCAATTTTCTTTGGAAGTTCTCCTCCGAATTTTTCATGCAGTTTTGTTATAGGAGGCAATCTGTCTATTACATTCACTCTTTCAACGAATTTTCTTGCAGTTACAATTACAGAAACCTTCAGAGCAAACTCTCCTCCTTTTGCCCTTACAAATGTAACTTTTTTCTTCAGTGATAAATTTGTCTTTGAAAATTGTTTTGCTAATATGACTACTGCAATTACCAATAATACTGCCAGTAAAGGAAGCAGCCAGTTTGTCTTTACAGTTATATTAAGTTCTTCCCCTGGCTTTAATTCATTCTCCCAAGTGTAATAAATAATAAGCCCTTTTCTTTCAACTAAATCTGGCTCTGGACTGAATGTTGTGAATAATCTTGAAATAACATTTTTTTTGATGACAACAACTGCGTCAGAAATTACATTGCCTTCATTGGTCTTGGATATCTTCTTGGTGTTTATTATTATTCCATATTCATTCTGCGTGCTTTCTACAATGTCTTTCTCTGAGAATTTTATTGTGCCCTGCACATTTACTTTCTGGTCGTCTGTGCTTATTGCTGCATCCATTGTGTAAAAACCAGCCATCAAATCCCTGAATTTTTCCTTGTCCAAACTTATTTCAAAACTTTGCTTTTGCAATCCTTCGAGAGAGAGGGTTTCATCAAAATCAAAAAATGATGATTTGAATTCTGCTTTAAGGCTGTTAAAATTAAAATTAGCAAGATTCTTGACATAAACAGTAACATTATTTGAATCCGGCTTGAATTCTTCTGTTCCAACTTCAAAAGCATCTTTTAAATTGATAGCATTAACCATTAAAGAATAATTTGTCTGTTCATCATTCTGGTCTTTTATAAAAATATCAAAAATTATTTTTCCTTCCTGTTTTATATCTGTTCTTGGATATACGCCAACCTGAACCTCTTTTGTCTCTCCGCTTGAAATATAAACGGTTCCTTTTGGAAATGTATCTGTTCCGAAGAAATTATAAAAAATAAAATTTCCAGGGTCTCCATTATTTGTTATTTTCAAATCAAATATTGCCGGCTGGTCCAATCCGATAATCATTGCTTCATTTTCTGATACTTTTTCAATCTTTAAATTGATAGCAGAAACCAGTGAAAGACTTAAAATTGTAATCACTATCACCAAAAATATCTTTTTCATATTATTGTTATAAAAATCTTATATTTAAATATTTCTGTAGGTAAACAATAAAACTTGATAGTTTTTTATCTTTTTCCCATTAAATCAAGATATGCTTTTGCCTGAGACAAAAAATCATCGCACTCGCTCATAACTTTTTCTTCAAACTGGTCAACTTTTGATTTTATTACATATCTTTCATAAACTCCCCTTAAAAATTTCTGGAAAGCATTTTTTTCAAACTTCCCGTCGTAATCTCTCAGTAAAGTTCCCTTAATGGACAATTCAACAATTCCTTTGTTTGTCTTGATTTTTTTTGTTCCTTCTGTTACTTCTATACTTGTAAGCCCGATAATTCTGATGCTTACTTTTACTTCAAATCCAAAATAATCGGTTAATTTTCTTTTTCCTGTCCATTCTATTTCAACTCCTTTTGAGTCTCCTGTCAGTTTTTCAGAATATTTGTCTTCTGAGATGACTAATCCTGTTTCATCTCTCAGCCATTCGTAACAAAATTTATAGAAATCTGTAAAATTGAATATGCCGTTATATTTTATCTTAGTTGCAACAAGCTTGTCTTTTTCTACCATTTTTATTGTTGATAAATAGGAAAGTTAATTTAAATATTTAACTGGCGAAGAAACGCTAAAGGAACCTTGGTTCCTTTAGCATAATCTTCTTTTAGATTACCTTCGCTTAAATCGCATCCCTGCAGGATTCGCATACAAGCATGCCGTTATATCTGAACAAAATTCCCTGATTTCCGCATTCTTCACATATCCCTTCTCTTCTTTTTTCTGCTTCTTTTATCCTTTTCAATTTCTCTGTTTCTTCCCTTATCTTTGCAAATTCTTCTATTTCCGGATAGACTTCTGGATGAAAACTCAAAATATCCTTTGCAGTTATGACTCCAACCAAGCTATTTTCACGGACAACAGGCAGTCTCTCAAATTTGAGCCTGTTCATTTTTTCTATTGCATCTGTTATTGTATTATCCGGTTTGATTATTGCTATCTTTTTTGGAGAAATTTCAACCGCCTTAATTTTTGTCAAATCTGCTGTTGGGGTTTTTGTCAGCGCCCATAAAATGTCTCTCTGGGAGATAAATCCAACAAGTCTCTTATTTTCTACAATTACAAGGCTTCCTACATTCTTTTTAACCATTGTTTTTGCGCAGTCAAGAAGATTAGCATTAGGAGAAATAGTTATCGGCTCCCGGGTCATGACATCAACAACTAGGATGTTTTTCATAAAATATTAAGACCATTTTTACTTATAAATTTTTGTTACTTTTCTGCAAAGGAAAATTATTTCATTGAGTATAATAATGTTTAAATAAGGATTTTGAGAGATAGACTTATGTCAGATAAACCAGTTGTTCTAATGCCTGAAGATATTCAAAGAATCATGGGAAAAGATGCCCAGAGAAATAATATTCTTGCTGCAAGAATGGTTGCAGAAATGGTTAAGACAACTCTTGGACCTAAAGGCATGGACAAGATGCTTGTTTCTTCAACAGGAGATATTATTGTTACAAATGACGGGGTTACAATCCTTGAAGAGATGCAGATTGAACATCCTGCCGCAAAGATGATGGTTGATATCGCCAAAACTCAGGACATGGAAGTTGGAGATGGGACTACAAGTGTTGTAATGATTGCAGGGAAATTGTTAGAAAATGCAGAGAAACTTCTTGATCAGAAAATACACCCAACAGTTATTGTCAAAGGATATAAAATGGCAGCAGAAAAATGTCAGGAGATACTGAATGAAATTGCCATAAGGATTTCCCCTGAAGATGAAGTAATTTTAAAGCAAATTGCCATGACTGCAATGACAGGAAAAGGAGCAGAAGGGAGCAAGGAAAAATTTGCAGAAATAATTGTGAAAGCAGTGAGGCAGATTCAGACAGATGGAAAAATTGATTTGAATGATATTAAAATAGAAAAATCAAGAGGAGATGGAATAGCTGATTCGGAGCTTATTGCAGGAATTGTTCTGGACAGGGAAAAAATCTCAAGTGATATGCCTTCTGTTATTCATGGAGCAAAGATTGTCCTTGTTGATTTTCCATTGGAATTGAAAAACCCCGATATTGATACGAAAATATCCATCTCCACTCCTGAACAGCTTCAGGGGTTTTTAAGCCAGGAAGAAAGAGTGATAAAAGAAATGGTTTCTAAGGTAAGGGAAACAGGAGCCAATGTTATTTTTTGCCAGAAAGGAGTTGATGATTTTGCCCAGTATTTATTATCAAAAGCAGGGATTTATGCATGCAGGCGTGTTGCAAGAAGCGACATGGAAAAATTATCAAAAGCAACAGGCGGAAAAATTGTGAGCAATATAAATGAGCTTTCGTCTTCTGAATTGGGAAATGCAGACATTGTTGAAGAAGTAAAACACGGAAATGATAATTTTACTTACGTTAAAGGATGCAGGAATCCAAAGGCAGTTACTATATTAATTCATGGAGGCACAAGCCATGTTATTGATGAAATAGAGAGGGCATTAAAAGACGGATTGGGTGTTGTTACATCTTCTTTAAAGACAAAATTAGTTGTTCCTGGGGGAGGGGCAATTGAAATTGAACTTGCAAGAAGACTCAGGCATTTTGGTCAGTCCCTAAGCGGGAGAGAACAGCTTGCAGTTGAAGAATTTGCATCTGCTCTTGAATACATTCCTACAACTCTTGCAGAAAATGCAGGGATGGATCCAATAGATGTGCTTACTGAACTGAAATCAAAGCATGATGCAGGGGAGAAAAATGCAGGCCTGAATCTATTCAATAATAAAATTGAAGATGTTTTTAATGCAAGAATAATAGAGCCGTATAAAATAAAAACACAGGCAATAAATTCTGCAAGCGAGGTTGCTACAATGATACTAAGAATTGATGATGTTATTGCTTCTTCTGGGGGAAGGGGGAAGAAAGGTTCTGGCGGAATGCCTGGAATGGAAGAGTATTAAACATGCCTGGAGAGACTTATTATTTTCGCTGCGGAAAAGTTGGCGTAATAGTTTCTGCACGAGTTATTGATTATAGTCTGGGAAAAATTGAGATGGATTGCGGTTTTCATACTCATTGCAGTCTTGGAAAAAATGAATATCCCTGTATTAATAAATTACCAAAGAGATTTACCAGATGCAAACTTGAAAAATGGGCAATGAGCAAAGAAAAAAAGGCGAGAGAATTGAAATAAGATTAATTTCAAAAATTACATACTTTCTTCTATATCGCTTAAATCTTCAAGACTAATCTCTCCATTTTCACAAGCAAAGCGTGCTAATGTTAATGTTAATCTTTCTTTAGGGGTATAAAATGAGTTTCCTCTATTATTTTCTATATATCTTCTTCCATTTGTAACATTATCTTCAATTTGTCTTTGTATTGAAGTTTGATTATCTTTCCTTACAATTATATTACCCTTAACATATAAATCATTCGTTGTTTCAAAGAAAAAAGTTTTCCCATCTTTCTTCATTTTGTAAGATTGAAAAACAGACAGGCCTTTATTTGTTTCTCCTCTATAAATTGCAACACCATTATATTCAGGTATTATAAGATTAACTAACCCATTTGAAAGTGATTTTAAATCATTTATATTTCTTAATCTCTGAATTTTTGTCATCTTATTCCCTTATCTTTCTGTATAAAATATAACCTGCAATAAGAATTCCCAATATAACTATTCCGAGAACAATGTAATAAATCATTGAAATGCCATTTGAAACAGTTTTTGAAGTTGAACTTTCTGTTACTGTTGAACCTGTTTCAAACTGGTCGTAATATTTGTTTTGATAATATGAATCATCAGATATGACTCTCATCCCACTGTCTGAATCATCATTGTCATCATCTTCTTCGCTTGTATCTACAGAGAAATCAACTGATTCTGTTCCAAGATTTCCTGCATCATCTGTTGCATAGAAAATTATTGTGTGATCTCCGTCATCCAAATCATCCAAATCATAAGTGAAAACGTAATCATAAACATTATCCATTGTTACCTTGCTTTCATCGTCAAGCTTGAATCTGACTGTTGCAGATTCATCTGTCTTTACTTTAATTGTTATTTCATTATCAGTATATGTTTTATCTTCTTTGGGTGTGACTATTGTTATTTCAGGAGCAGTTGTGTCTTCTTCTTCACCACAAACAACATAAACTGTTCTTGTTGCAGTTGCCTGATTTTCTGCACTATCTGAGACTTTGTAAGTTATTGTATAAGTTCCTATAACTTCTGTATTGACGGTTCCTGTTGTCTTGATTTTTGAAGTGATATCTCCATCAACATCATCATTTGCAGCAGCTCCATATTCATAATAAGCATCTCCCTGTGTAATTGTTAAGGGATTGCTTCCAAGAATTGTTATCACTGGTTTTGTTGTATCTGTTGAAACAGGAATTACAGGAGTTGAAACTTCATTAACTGTCAGTGTTAATGATTCACTGTCTGTGCCTAAACTGTCTTTTCCTGTTGCTCTTATTTCATAAGTTCCTGCTTCACTAATAGTGTATGTAAAAGAATCAGAGTAACTTTTATCTGAAACACTCTTGCTTACAAATGTGTGAATCAGGCTTCCGGAAGAGTCATACATATTAACACTTATTGTCATGGACGATTTCATTGAGACAAAATCTGCATTAAAACTTATACTGTTTCCTTCTGATATCGTTTTTGTCTGGCTCCCATCTGTGAAATCAGCATAAACAACGACTGCAGATACAGAACTGAATAAGAGGACGCTTAAGAATATTAAAGGCAGAATTTTGTAGTTCATCTTTGTGCCACCATTAATCTTAATTTATTAGAACTGAATGTTAAATCTACTTCTGCTTTAAGAAGTCTGCCAGATAAAGTTTGTTGCTCTTCTGTCAACTTCTTTTTTTCTCCCAATAGTTTTTTGTAATTCTCTGCCTCAGTTCCTGTAAGAGGGACAGCACAATAACCAGGAAGACTTGTACTGGCAGGTCCTTCTTTTTCTATTACATTTTTTACCTGATTCAATCTTCTATTTATAATAGCATAATAAACCATTTTATTTCTCCTTTTTCTTGTCATATTTATTTAAAGGGAAAGATGCTCCTGCTTCAGCAAACCAGCCGTTTCTTCCCTGATAACCAACAATTAATCTTACCGGGCCTATTTCTGTTCCAATGTAGCCTTTAGGAGAAAATGCGCCGCATGCGACTGAATTTGTATTTGATTTTAATATTTCATCTGCAGATTTTTCTGTATTTCCTGATGCAATTATTTCTTCTATTGTTTCTTCTATCCATGTTGAATAATCTACCCCTGCTCCCATAATAAGATCCCAATTCTTTGAAAGAGCTAATTGCAATTCTAATGATGCACCAATTGAATTGTTATTTGTGTCTGTAACTGTTCCATAAGCTTTCTTTCCCTTGGAAAGATCTCCTGAATATGAATCTACTAACTTATCTAAACTATGACTAGAATCAACTAATGCATTGATTCTTGCTTTTTCATTTCCGATTCCTAAACCCGCACTTGCTCCAAAAGTTGTAGAATCAAAATTAACGTTTCCCTGAACTATTCCTGTTAAGGAATATTTTTTGTCTTTTTTAACATCAGCACGGGTTACAGTTAAATTAGGGTCAGTGTATGATGGAGTGCCAATTTTCTTAGCTGCTTCTTCTATTTCTTTTTGTGTTAATTGCTCCTGATTCATTCCGCTCTTTATTTGAAGATTAGCACAGTTTCCTTTTGATGCATAATCTGCCAAGAATCTGTTAAATTCTGCATTTGCCATATCATTAAAAGCATCATGCATGAGTATTGGTATTCTTTTTTTTATTGCATCTCTTTCTGCTTTTCCAAATTCTCCATCATTATCTATATCCAAATAATAGACAGTTAATGGTCTAATTACAACTCCCTTTTTATCTGTTTGAACAAATGTGCCATCTGATAATAAATAGTAATCGAATAGTTTTCCTTTATAGCATGTCCCGTCAAGATCTATACGATTTCTGTGACTTGAATAATTAATATTGCCAACGACTTGTGGTTTTTTGCTTTCCTGAGCTGTTGTCTGTGCATAGGCAGTTGCTCCTAATGCTCCTAAAAGCAATCCTGCTCCTAAAGCAATTACTTTCTTTGGGGTTGAATATCTTTTTTGCATAGTTCTTTTACAAATAAGCTATTTATAAATCTTTCTACTTGTTGTTATTTTATAGTTACACAAAAATATACATTTAACTTAATGTTGCATAAAGAACACAGACAATTATAATTATTGACGAAACAATATTCTTCCAGTTGAGTTTTTCTTTCAGGAACATTCTTGCAAGGATGTAAATGAATACAGGAGAGAGCATTATTATCAGCGTAGTGAATATAAGCCCATACTGCGCATATCCATAATATATCGCTATTCTGTAAATGACCCAGATTACTGCTGTGATAAATGTCAGGATGGAAGTTTTTTTATCTAATTTTTTTAAGTTAGACCTGAATAAAATCAAGCTTATTAAAAATATAGAAAAACACCTTATAAAATAGAAAGTTATTGATGAATAATAATTTAAAATTAACTTGGAAAGCACTAATTCAAGCGCGAAAAAGAAGCTTCCTGCAATTGCTGAAAGAAAATATTTGTTGAACTTTAAATGATGTTTTTTTATGTGGGGAAAAACAAGAGCAACAGATGCAATCAAGGCAGGAATTATTAATTTGATGTTTCTTTCTCCAAGTCCTTCTATAAAAAAGCTTAAAATAATTGTTAAGAGAATTACAAATAATGGCTCAAGAATCCGTGCAGGCTCGAGATTCGTGACCTTTTCCCATTTTAATGAATAGAAGACAAAGAGATTGGCTGTAACTGCAGAGATTATTACTCCTATAAATATTAAGACATTTTTTAGCTGCAGTGCGTTTGAGTAATCAACTTTCCAGAAAAAATAAAGCAATGGAGCCAAGGCAAGACAAATTGCAAAGAAACTTGCTGTTTGATACAGCTTTATGCTTACTTTCTTATTCTTCAGGATTCTTTTTTCTAAAATTGTTCCTATGCTTAGTGCAAGTGCTCCTAATGATGGAATTTCTATCATGCTCTTTTAATTTAGAAGGAAGAGTTGTTTATAAGAATTACGAGTGTATGATTTCCATCGAAGGTAATTAAAGAATATCAGAAACTTTTAAAGATACCATTTCTTTATTTAGGTTATTAATCCCATCTAATTCTCTCTTTTTCTTGCCATATACTGTCTCATATTCTTTGACTATTAAATCTGGGATTTTTGTGCAAATAAAAGGTAATCTTATTGGTCCTTTTTTCCATGATGCTTGATTGCGAAACATTTCTATTGAGTTAACATATTCCCTTACGAATTCTTCCTTAGAAGAGACTATTACTCCTTGTCCTCCATCGTTATAAAGACTGATTTGAGCAATAGATTCTGAACTCTTATCAAATACAATATAAAAATGATAGTCTCCCCTTCTCCCTTTATTAACATACATGAACATTCCAGAATAAATTTTCCCTCCATCCCGTTGGCATAACCCAAAGCCCTTCTCTATTTTGTAAGAATAATCCTTAAATAAAACTCGTAAATCTTTTTGACTTATCTCTGTGCCATATTCTGAGAGTTTTATAATCTCAAAACCCAACATATCAATAATATTAAGTATTTTTGGCAATTTTTCTTCAACCTGTTCTTTATAATCTTCTATATTTATACTTTGATTATCTTCTACTCTCTGAATTCTAAGTTTAGAACCTTCAACTTTTTCTATAGTTCTTTCTACTGGAGATACCTGAAGAATTGCAGTATTTTTTACTTGTTTTTCTAATCCCATAAGAATTTGAAAGTAATACAGTTTTAAATCTTTCTATTACATCACATCTCACTTAGATAGATTATGGATTAAACTCTATTCACAATCTCACTCGTCACTGGATTACATAGACTCTCTCGTGAAATTGTTCAAGATGCGCTTACATCGCATTTCACTCGAGTCTCATATGGATTAAACTCGTGAAATGCGCTGCCCGGGAGTCGGACCCGGCTCACCTCGTCCTTGCTGTTTTCATCATCTAACCTTTCCCAAAGGAGAGGATAGTGTAGGGAGAACCTTGGTTCTCCTCATTGGCAACGAGATATTCTACCGATTAACTAGCGGCGCATAAAATAATGAGATATTTACCATTTAAAAAAATTAGTATTGGGAAAAAAGAGAATTATTTTCAATATTTGTACTTTATTATAAATGATAATTAAAGCAAAAACCTTATAAGTAAGGAAATTCTTACTTCTTCATGGAAATTAAAATAATTAAAGTCACAGATAAAGGTCAAATATCAATTCCCATAGAAATAAGAAATTCAATTGGGATTTTTTCAGGTGATGAGCTTATTATAATAAGAAATGGTGAAACACTTTGTTTAAAAAAAATTAAAAAAGATGATTTTAAGGATTTGCTTAAGATTAACGAAAAATCTCTGAAAGAAGTATGGGATAATCAAGAAGATGAAATATGGAATAATTATTTAAAATAAATACCAAGAAACCAAAAATGAAAGTTTATCAAAAAGAGCTGATATTAATTTCTTATCCTTTTTCTAATATGCAAGATAAAAAAGTCAGACCTGCTTTAGTTCTTTCCAATGATTCATTCAATAAAAAATCTGACGATTGTATCCTTGTTCCTCTTACTAGTGTTATTAAAGAAGAACCTTACTCTGTTCTTATAAATCAAAAGAATCTAAATGAAGGGAAATTAATTAAAATAAGCAGAATAAGAGTTGATAAGATCTTTTCCATAGATAAAAGTCTAATTTATATGAAGATAGGCAAAATTAATAATGAGACGTTTGGGGAAGTAAGAAGAGAATTTTTGAGTTTAGTTTAATGAGAGATTTTGGTTAAACCTTACATTGTTAATTTAATTGGTCTTTAGACATCTTTTTAAAACGCGTATTCATTAATTATTAATGGTTAAAGAATGTGAAATTTGTGGAAGAACAATTAAAAGTGGTAGAAAGTATTGTTGGGAACATAGACATACCGCTCAAGCAGAAGGATTAAACTCTATAAAAAGATTAGAAAAATCTTATTTTAATTTTAGATTGAAAGAAAAGTATGGAATTAAGGGGTTAATATTATTTTATCTTACCAGTATGTTTTTAGGTATTATTTTTGCTTTATCTGCTCTTGTTATCCCAATCTATATTTTGCTTTCAATAATTGGGAAGCCAATTCAGATTATCGGATGGGCTAAAATCACTTTTTATTTTGCTATTGGAATATTTATCGTTTTTTTATTTATTGATATGGTGATAAGGAGAAGTATAAACAAAGAAATTGTCTCTCGTTCTAAAGAATTTGTAGAATATGCTGAGGATTACGGGAAAATGATTAAAGAAGAAAGAAATTTTAGAAAATCTATCTTCAATTAGCTAAATTAATCAATTCCAACCACCTATTATGATTTTCTAATTTAATATCAGTTGCTAATTCTGATGGAGTCTTTCCTTTTAAAGAAAGATGAGGACGGATAAAATTATAGTAAATCTCAAATCCCTTCATTATTGATTTTGCACTATCTAAGTTTCCGTGAAATCCTCTAAACACTTTTGTTCTTGTTCTTATGTTGTTATGCAATCTCTCAATAGGATAATTGAAACCTTCGTCTTTTATTGCTACATTCTTGTGATGTTCTACATTAAACCTTTGTTCGTGTTTATTGTAGCCAAATACACTTTGTATTGCTGTTGGATAAGCCAACCAACCATCAGAAGTAACAACCTTAACTTGATTTTGTGTTTTGTCCTTTACTTCTTTCAATATCTTTTTTACTTCTGTTAAACTTCTTGAATTGAAATATTCTGAAGCAATCATAAATTTAGTTTTGGGACAGATAGTATCTACAAACCAATCGCAACTTATCCCTGCCTTTGATTTGTGGCTTTTTCTTCTATGATATTCCATTTCGTCAATCTGAACTTCAGAGCCAATATTTACTTTAAGATTATCTGTGAATTGGCTTATTTTTTTTGAGTATTTTATAATCCATTTGTAGATTGTAACCCAACTTGAATTATGGGGGTAGAATGCTTGTAAATGGTTTTGTATCTGTCTTGTGCTCACTCCTTTGTAGAATAAGTCCAAACAGAGTGTTATCTTTTGAGGGTTGTTTCTCATTCTATAGAAAGGTGTTTGCTCTATGAATTTCTTATTACAGGACTTGCAGTAGTATCTTTGCTGTTTCTCATTGGTTGCAGTTTGAAAATATCCCCTTTTGACTATTTCTTGGCTTTTGCAGTGAGGACAGCTTATTTCTTTGTTTTCCATAGTATAATTCGGTAACCGAAGTATATATATGTTTCGGTATCCGAAAATAATATTGGAAAATTATTTAAAGAAGAGAATATTCTATTTTTTAAATAAAAACAAATTTATTAAATAATTTAAAATGACAACGTTAAAGAGTGCAAGAATTGCAAGAATTGAAAATTTACCGCAAGAAGAACAAGATAAGCTTGGTAAAACAGAAGGGTTTGCTATAATTGAGATTAGAAATTCAGAACCAAAAGAGGAAATTAAATTATTAGGAGAAGGTGGAATTAGAGGATACTTTTTGTCTCTTGGACAATTCGGAGAAGTAGCTATTTAGTTCTATAATTTTAAATGATAACCATTATTCCTTGTTTGGAGGTTATGAAATCTGTAACAGATAATAATATTGATTCTGAACCATCCAAGATAAGAGTAGAATCCTTTCAAATTGCAAATGAATTAATAGCAGAAGCAAATATCAAAGTATTAATGCCTTCGCAATTATATGATAGAGTTTCATTAAGATTAAATGAAGAACAAAGAAATGCTTTTGAAACATTATATTTTATTGATAATTCTACCAAAGCAGTTACAACTTATGATTTATATAAATCTACAAAATTAATTGCAGATGCCGAGTCAAAAGTTAAACCAGTAATTATCTTATCAGAAAATGTTACAGAATATTCTTTACCAAATAATCAAAGAATAAAAGTAATGAAACCACAAGAATTCATAGAAAAAATAAATACTATCCGTTCTTGGAAAAAAAGAGGAATAATCTCTGATATTGGAGAAGCATTAATAATTTATTTATTCAAATAAAAATCATTTCTTTTCTTTTTTAATTTTAATTTCTCCGTTATCAAAAACAACTTCTAATTCTTTACCCTCAAATTTGCTATCTTCAACAACTTTCTTCGGCAAATTAATTTTATATTTAAAATAAGTAGTATCCCCAACTTTTTTATCAACTGATTTCATTATCTTCATAAAAGAAATTAGGTAACCGAACCTTTTAAATGTTTAGGTAACCGAAAAGATAAATCTCGCTTTTTATTTTAATTATCTTTTTAAGTTCCTGCTTCTTTGTTATTTTGGGTAGAGGAAAACCATTTTATCGCTTCGGCTTTTAAAGTCTAATTTGGTTTTCTTACCGAAGCCAACGATTATGCAGAGGTAAGTGGTGCGCTGACTGCGAACTATCCTCTACCCATCGAAAAAGCCCAATTAAATTAACAATGTAGTTAAACCTTAACCTTTAAAAAAGCTGAAAATTTGTTATATTCGAGGTCCTATAGTCCAACGGCTAAGATATCTCGTTTACAAACGAAGTCGGTCTAAAGTTATGGCTAACTTCATTAAAAACCGAGAAGACCGAGGTTCGATTCCTCGTAGGACCATTCACAAAATGAAAAAGAGCATTATCTTTATCTATTAATATGAAACTAGGAAAAACACTTTATGTAACTAATAGAAAGGATTGGCGTTCATGGCTTCAAAAAAATCATAATAAAGAAAAAGAAATTTGGTTAATCTATTATAGAAAATCGTCTGGCAAATTAAGAATTCCTTACAATGATGCTGTTGAGGAAGCCCTTTGCTATGGATGGATAGACAGTACTTTTAAAGGTATTAACGAAGAAAAATTTGCTCAAAGATTCACTCCACGTAGACTAGGAAGTTCAATATCTGAGATGAATAAAGAAAGGGTTCGGAGGCTCATAAAGAGCAAACTTATGACTTCCATTGGACTTAAAAAAATTTCATTTGATAGAAAGGAGAAGTTTACTATTGCTGCAGATATATTGGAAGCATTAAAATTAAATGAGCAGACTTGGAAAAACTTTCAGAAGTTCTCAATAGGTTACAAGCGGGTTCGTATAGGATATATTGAAGATGTAAGGACATATGACAAAAAAATATTTCAAAATAGACTAAATAATTTCATTAAAATGACTGCTAAAAATAAAAAATTTGGTATGGTGCAATGATAATTGCAAACAAGTAGTTCGTTACAAAAAGTAACTTTTATGGTCTATTTTGTTTACACCGAGATGGCGGAGGTCCGATTCCTCCAAGGACCATTTATTCTAATTTAATTGAGAACTAATTTAATCTTTTGATTTATCACTTCTTTTATTTTTAGACTGTTTACTTCACCAATCTTTTTATAAATTAAATTTTTATGCAAGGTAAATATCATGTCAACATAAATAAAAGAATCAAAACGAATATCTCCCAGACAAGATTCTTTAGGAAGAGATATTTCATATTTTTGAATACTTCTTTGTTTTGTTGTAATCTGACAAAGAACTGTATTTTGACCTTCTAAAGAATTGATAACTAATGCAGGTCTTTTTTTGGTCTTAGTTAAATCACTAAATGGAAAATCAACCAATACAATATCAAATCTTTTAATGTTCATTGTAAATATTCAAAAGCTTTTTCATCTTCTTTAGATGTCCATGATTCTGACAATAATTTTTCGTCTCCAAGAAATCTTGCATTTTCCCAATCATCTTTATCCAATCGTTCAAGTTCTTCAATTCTTTTTTGAATACATTTTCTAACAAATTCACTCCATTTTATTTCAGAATATCTTCGCATCTTTTTGTGAACTTCATCCTCAATTGAAAGAGTTATATTTGTCATGAATAACTAAGTGATATCACTTATTTAAATCTTTTTATTAAATTTTCGAAAGAAAGCTATTTAATTTTGGAAGTATCAATGATATATTCGTTTATACTAAGAGGTACCGAAGTCTGATTCCCGAGAGATTTCACGGAGTTGAGGTTAGGGATATACAAGTGAACTCTTGAGTTCGTAGGACCATTTTTTCTTATTAGCAATCTTTATATATGTATTTTCTCTTTTTTCTATATGACTAATGAAAGCAGAGAACGGGAAGAGCATGATATTCCTGAGATGGATTTAGATAATAAATATTCCAGCAAAAAAGATTTCCTGCCTGAAAATCCTGATAAGATGAAGAAGGAATTAGACAAGACAAAGAAAGAACTTGAAAAATTGAAGAATTTTATTCTTAAAAAATATCCCTTCACCCAGATGATTAGCATTCTTCCTCCAGCTTCTATCAAGAATTTTATTGAAGAAGAGGAAGTTCCAAAAGAGACAGAGAAGCATATTCATTTATACATGGTTGTTCCTGAAGAGAACTTCAAGGAAATCCCTAAGATAAAAGAAGAAGTTGTCAAGCAGGTTGAAGAATTAAAGCAAAAAATCTGGCTTCATATTAAGACACCTGTTGATTTATGGGAAATCTGCCTTGACAGCAAGTTTGATTTGATTGGGGCAATTGCAATGTCTTATCCTCTGCATGATACAGGAATTTTAGGGGCTTTAAGGGTTGCAGAGATACACAAATCTTTAGTCTTGCAGAAATTTGAGAAATATGTTGTAAGTTATGTCATAGGAGGAAGTCTTGTTAGAGGAGAGGCTGTTCCAACTTCAGATGTTGATGTTTTCATAATTATAAATGATACGGATGTCAAGAGAATGCCAAGACTTGAACTAAAAGAAAGACTCAGGGCAATAATTTACCAATATGTTGGAGAAGCATCTGCTATTGCTGGAGTGAAGAATAAGCTTTCTCCTCAGGTTTATCTTTTGACTGACTTCTGGGAGTCTGTAAAGGATGCTCATCCTGTAATATTCACTTTTATCAGAGATGGAATTCCAATTTACGACAGAGGAACATTCATGCCTTGGAAAGCTCTTTTGAGAATGGGAAAACTAAAACCCTCTCCAGAAGCAATTGATATGTTTATGTCCATGGGAGACAAAACGGTCAAGAGAGTCAAGTCAGCTCTTTTGGATGTTGTTGTTAATGAGATATTCTGGGGAGTAACAACCCCTGCACAAGCTCTTTTGATGCTGAATGGATGCGCCCCCCCAAATGCAAAAAAAGAATTAGTGAGAGAATTCAAAAAAGAATTCTATGACACAAAAATGGTCGAAAAGAAATATATTGATTTTCTTCAGAAAGTTGTGGATATCTGGAGAGATTATGAACATGAAAAGATAAAGGAAATTTCAGGAGAAGAAGTTGACAAGCTTGTTAATAGCACAGAAGATTATCTCAAGAGACTTAAGGAATTGAGAGAAGAAATTGAAAAGAGAACTCAGGAAAAGACAATAGAAGAGATATACAAGGATGTTTTCACTCTTTTGAAAGCAATGTTTGGCAGCAAATCTCAGGATGCACTTATTGAAGATTTTGAGCATCAGATTGTCAAGAAAGCCAAGTTTGCTCCGCAACATCTTAGAATACTTAAGGATATTGTTCACGCAAGAACAGAATTCAAAAAAGGAAAATCAGATTCTCACAAAATAGATCAGGCAAGAAGAAGTGCTTCTATCCTGATAAATGACATCATTGAATATAACCAAAGATGTGAATTAGCTTCTAAAAATAACGAAAACAAAAAATAAACAAAAATGATAGAACAAGTTAGTTTTTATGCCAGACTTTTATCGAAAGCATTTAATCTCGGGCAGGTCTTTTCAGAGTGGATGCTGAATCAAATAAATTTAATCTTTAATCTAACTGCAAATTAAATACTTTTTTAAGTCATAATCTTTTATTCTAATTATGAAATATCTATTTATCTTAGGAAGGAATATTGCTCTATCTATTGAAGAGGTGAAATCCTTTTTTGAAAGAGAAGAAATAAAATTCAAGATAAATTCCACAGCTAAAAACGGGATTTTAATAGAGATTAATGAAAAGCTTGCCTCTGGAATTATCAACAAATTTGGCGGGGTCATTTCAATAGGGGAAGTTTTGGCGGATGGAGAAGAAATTTTTAAAGAATTAAAAAATAAAACACTTTATTCTGGAAACAGCAACAAGCTGAATTATGTTATTTTTGATTTTAACGGAAAAAATTTTGAACAGATTTCGATTTATCTGAAAAAGAGATTTAGGGAAGAAGGATTAAAGGCTACAGAAAAAAAACTTACAGGAATACTAAAACTTCAGGGCGGGGGAGAAATTTCAAATCTTTCTTCTAAGCTGATTAATGAAAAATATTTTTTGTTCAAAGAAAATTTTGGAAGAATTAATGAAAGCTGTGATTATGAAAAACTTGAGAAAAGAGATATGGAGAAACCTGTAAGAAGAAATGAACTTTCTATCTCTCCGCGCCTTGCAAAGATTCTAATAAATCTCTCGCAGGTTAAGAAAGGAGAAACTCTTCTTGACCCTTTTTGCGGGGTCGGAACAATTTTGCAGGAAGCTCTTTTGCAGAATATTAAAGTAATTGGCGTAGATAAAGACAAAGAAGCCGTTAAAAGTGCAAGATTAAATCTTAAATGGTTTAATTTTCAAGAAAAAGATTACAATTTAATCAATGGTGATTCATCAAAACTTAATATTCATAAAGTTCAGGCTATTGCAACAGAGCCGGATTTGGGAGAACTGCAAAAAGGAATGCCTTCTGAGGAAAAAGCAAAGCAGATAATAGCTGGTTTTGAAAAACTAATAATCAGTGTTATCAAAAATCTGAAGAAAAATGTCAGAGGAAGAATTGTCTTTACAGCTCCTCTAATTCAAGCGGATAGAAAAAGAATTTCATGTGATTTTAAGAAGATAAGTTCTGAAACAGGACTGAAGATTCTTCGTGGTTTTCCCATTGATGAATTCAGGGAGAATTCCATTGTGGGAAGAAGCATTTTGGTGATGGAGAGATAAGATTTATATAGTTATTAATGTTCGAGATATTAACATAATCCCATGTGATCCTACGGGGTCACATGATGATTTTATCTAGCATATATTAAATGATTGACTCTCTATTTTTATATGAAACCTAAAAAAGAGAATAAAAAAGATACGGTTGTTTTTATCGATGGCGCCTATCTTTCTAAGATTGCTAAACATTTCGGTAATGGGAAACATTTAAGATATAATATTCAAACCTTAGCAATAAGTTTAGCTAAAGAAAAAAATCTCTGGTGTGAAGATATTTATTATTATACTGCTCCTCCCTTTCAAGGGACTAATCCAACAAAAGAAGAGGCAGAAAGAAAAAGTAAATACGATAAGTTCATTAAAAAGATAAAGCATCTTTTACCTACAACATGGATAAGAGAAGGAAGATGTCAATTCATTGATGGTAAGTATAAACAAAAAGGTGTTGACAGTCTATTAACCCAAGATTTAATAAAGATAGCACAGAGAAGGCAATTTCAAAATATGATTATAATTACTGCAGATACTGATTTTGCTCCTATTTTAGAAGGCATAAAGAAGGATTATAATATGAATATAATTCTTGCTTATTATACAGATAAAAAGAGAAAATCCAGTTTTTCTATGTCAAATTATTTGTGGGACATTTGTGATGAAAAGATACTAATAAACAAAAATCATTTTTTTATGAACGATTAGAGTCTTGAAGTACAAGCAGAAACTTTTTAAACTAATTTTCTTGATAACTATTATGACAGACTCAAAATATGAAGCAAGAATTATCCAATTTAGAAGAGGAAGAAAGACAATTGTAGAAAGACATTTTCTAATTGAAGTAAAGGGAGTTTCAAATAAGAAAGAAGCTGAGAAGCTGGTTGGAAAGGAAGTTGTCTGGCAGAGTCCTGCTGGCAAGAAAATAAATGGAAAGATATCTGGTGTTCACGGAAGCAAGGGTGTTGTAAGAGCAATATTTGAGAGAGGACTTCCTGGACAGGCAGTTACAACCAATGTGGAGATAAGATGATGAGTTTAATAAATAAAAGGGAAATTGACGGTCAAGAAACCGTAGGTGTCTTACCATGGGATTAAGAAAAGCAGCAGCATATTCACACAAACATGTTGTTCCTTATACAAGAATAAGCAAGCAGAAAAATAAGGCTTATGTAAAAGCAGTTCCTCCTGCTAAAATAGTCAAATTCAGTATGGGTAATTTAAAGAATTACGAAGCAGGAAAATATCCTTATGTTTTGACAATGGTCACAACAGAGCCTGTTCAGATAAGGCAAAATGCTTTTGAGGCATGCAGACAGTTTGTAAACAAGAAATTTGACGAAGAGCTTGCAGGACAATATTACTTTAGAATCATTCCTTTTGCTCATCATATTCAGAGAGAAAACAAGATGCTTACAGGAGCAGGAGCAGACCGAACCCAGAAAGGAATGCAGTTATCTTTTGGAAGAACAATTGCAAAGGCAGCTATTTTGAGAAAAAATGCACCTATCATGTCAGTTGCTGTTGCAACACCAAGGGCAACATCTTCTGCAAGGAAAGTTCTGAAACAAATCAAATCCAAGCTTCCATGCACAACAAAGATATTATATGAAGAAGTTAAGCATTAGAGATTAAAGAGATATTTCTGATGATTTTTATGGTAATCATCACTTCCTCTAAGGATTTTTATTCTTTAAAGTTGCTAAATTTAAGATGAATCAGATATTCTGTTAAGAGGATTCTTATTAAAATAGTTTCTAAATGATTGGATAGACTCTTTTGTAGTGAAATAAGATAAGCCCAAACTTAAAAGTCCTGTAAGCCCACAGATTAATGTTTGTTTAACATCTCCTTCTCGTAGCCCACAATAAGCTAATATTTCAAGAACAGTAGCTCCCCCACCCAAAAGTAAGGAATACGCACCATTTGACATTCCTTCCCATAATAAACTCCCTCTCTCTTCACGTTTCTTTTTTGATTCTTTATTTTTCCATACTTTCTCTAATTTCTCAGAAACTGCAAATGATAAATATTCTAAATCTTTCTTCCCCTCAACAGAAACGTTCCATTGTTCTTTAAAATAACTTCTTAATTGTTCATCTGAATAATCTACATCAAAGAAAGGTAATCTTCTTTGTATCTCCTGAAGTGTTTCTTTACGGAGTCCTTTTAAAGATTGAACATACTCTTCTATTTTCTTTCCTCTTTCATAAGATTCACTTTTAACTATTCCTTCGGGATTGAAAGTTGCATATTGCAATGCCTGTGGCAAATTTCTTAAATTGGGCGTTTCTACTGTGTCTTCAAGATTAGTAATGGGTTTAACGTCAATAGCACTGGCTAATTTAGATACGACAGTATTCCCGTTTGATGTTTCCATCAAATTTGACTGGTTTTTTCCTTCTTCCATAAGTTTTTTAAATAGGTGCTATTTATAAATCTTATCTTTTTGTATCTTTTAAGTAGTTACAAATAGTAACATTTAAATAGTTTGATTTTATCAGTTTATTATGGCAAACGATAATCAAACAGAAGAAAAGAAACCTAATCTTAATTATGATTGGTATTTGTTAGGATGCGCTGATATTGCTAAGCAATACCTCAAACAGGGAGAAGAAGGTATCCCTCTTGCACAGAAATCTTTAGAATTAATGTTAAAAGATGCAAAAATTTTTGACCCATGGATAGTTAATACTGTTACTGACCCAAAAGTTATCCCTAAAACTATTGAAAATCAATTACAGACTTATAATCAATTCAGAGCAGATCAAACTGTAGAGGATTTAATCGGACGTTATGATGAAGATATTTCTAGATATTTAGGAGAAAATGCAGGAAATGTCGCTAATGATTTAGGTGAATTTATGGGAGAAAAATATAATGATATAGTTAAGAAAGTTGGAGAAGCTAAATATATTCTTGATGGAAAGAAAAAATTCAATCGTGGTTCTGACGAAGAAGTTGAAGAAGCAGAGAAAACAATGGAAAAATATCAGAAAGTAATTGCAACTATACAAATGCTTGAAGGACAGAGGTTAAGCAAGTTCAGAATGAGAGTTGAAGAGGAAGTAGTTAAAGAAAACTTTCAGGAATTATATAAGAAAGAAGACAAAAAGGATAAGAAATAAAATGAAAGCAAAAAATGAATATCCAATAACAGTGAATGTATCAGAAAGAGACTATTGGGAAATACTTGAACGTGTTTTTAGTGTTGCAAAAACAGATGGAAGAGGACCAAAAAGCAATTATGATTGGTGCTTTGCTTTAGATGACGATGCAAAAGAATTAATTAATTTTGAAAATGTTCAATTACATCCCGTTCGAAGAGTAATCGGACTTTCTGAGTCAGTTAACCAAGAAATGCTAAATCTGATTCTTGCTAAATCAGTTTCTAAAGTAGCTTAATGAAAAATGACAAACAAATTAGTGAAGATAATCAAAGGAATTTTTGGTGGAATTGTAATCGCAGGAGGACTTGCAGTTGCTGGTGGAACTATTGCAAATCTTGCTATGCCTGAAGAAGATTTACCTAAAATAATCTCTTATGCTGGAGGAGCTGCAGTTGTTGTAGGTAGTGCTGGATTTGTATTAACTAGTAAATCAGAAAGAAATAATTACAATAATAATTCTCATACAAATTATACTCTTTAAACAGAATAATTTATCCAACCAACTGATTAACCAACTCAGCCATAACTCTCATAAACTCCTGAGTTCTTGACTGCCAGGAATCTATTTCAACGCCTTTTAATTCAGTCATTTCTCCATGAGCTATCTTTTTGTGTAAAATTAACAAATCCCTGTACCATATAACATATTTCATGTTCATCTTTTTTGTATCAACAAATATCTCTTTCAAATCTTTTGGAATATGTTCAGGAGAAGCAGGGGGTATTCCTGCAGCAATTAAAGCAGCATGGCTTGAATCAACCATTGCCCAATACAATCCTTCAATAGAATTTAACTCAGCTGCCCTGCTTCTTAGAAAATGTGTTGGTGCTCTTTGCAGGCAGTTGTAAATTGCTTCAGGTGTTGCTTTAATTTTTCCTTCGAGCAAGAGAAATTTTAATGGGTCAAAAAATCCTGCAAAATCAATCATAGCCTCGCCGTATCTTAGGATATTCAAAACTATGGGGTCTCCTCTCATTAAATCCTCCCACCATGTGCTTAGTTTTACTGTATTTATATGAAGACTTTTTTCGTAAGGATTATGGTGCAATAATTTATCTAGCTCTTCCCTGTACCATGCAGTTAATTCATCGTCCCATTTTACTGCAACATCATCGATAATAACTATAATGTCAATATCAGAACCTGCAACACTTTCCTGTTTTATAGAAGAGCCAAATAATACAATTGATTTTATTAATTTGTTAAATTTCTCATAAGCTTTGGTTGCAAAGTCCATTGCAATATCTGATTCTAACTTTAATTTTAATGAGGGGTATTGCTTTTTTTCCTGCTTGGTTGCTTTTCTCTCTTCGGTGTTTCCTTTTTTGGATTCTGATGTTTTTTGGTTTTCTTTTTTAACTGGTTCTGTTTTTTTGTGCCTATGCTTTCGTTTAGAGCTTTTTTTTCTTTTTTTCTCTGTATCCGATTTTAATATCTGCCTTTTTATCTTAGAAATCTCTTCAACTTCCTTTTTAGGATTCTCTTTTTTTGTCTTTTCATTCACCATCTTTTCTTAAATAAAATAATCATTTCTATTTTTTAAATGTTTACTCCATTCCTCTTCCGCTCATTCTGCTTCCCTCTGCTCCCTGCCTTTGTCCTCCTAATTCTGAAGGAAGCCGTGAAAATCCTGAACCAAATGTTTCATAATTTATAGAAGGAAGCATCATACCATATCCCCCATAATAATCCTGCTGTCCTCCTATGGTTTGATTCCAGTAAGGAGCCATATTCATCGCATAAATAGGAGAGCCAAATGCTTCAAGTGTTTCCTTGAATGGAGGGGTCTTGAAATGCTGCCACCAATTTCCAGCTTCAATAATTTTTTTTGCATCAAATCCTTCTTTCCCAAGCTTGTTTAATATTTCTTTTATGGGAACATTTCCCATTCCCATTGGAAGTTCGGTATGTTCAAATCCAAAATTATCTGAAAGATGAACGTGCTTTACAAGAGGGGCGATTTTTTCTGATTCTCTTATAATATCCTTGTCTTCAAAACCCTGTTTTCTCAGCATATTAATATGCCCGACATCCCATGTTGCCCCAATAAATCTCTCTGCTAATTTTTCTGCTTCTCTCTCCCCTATTTTTCCTTCATCTACTGCTTTTTTTACAAATTGTTTTCTTGATTCTTCAACTAAATTTTTCAAATCTTCTCCTGTGCTTAGTCCCATTCCAGCAGGAGGGTTTTCAATTGAAAGAATGGGAGTTTTGTCTCCAAATTTTTTATATGCATTGAAAGCGGCATTTCCATATGTTTTTGAAGACTGTTCAACAGCAAATTTTTCTATAGGAACAAACATGGTCGGAGCAAGATTATTTCTTGGGTCCTGCAATTCATTTAAAAGCCTGTGCATTGCTTTTGATTGCCCCGCAACATCTCCCCCATTGATATTTTCTAATTCTTCTCTATACTTTTCTGATAGCTGTTTTAATTTTTCTCTTTGTTGTTCATCTCCAAATTCATATGCCTTGCTGAATATACTATTCGCGCTTTTGTTAATTTCATTAAGATAGTTTTCAGCATCTTGGAATTTCATCCACGCTTGTTCCTGGGTGGGAGTTAGCAGGGGTTTTTCTCCTTTCTCTTTTTTTTCTTGGAGGTATTCCATTAAATGCTGAATCTGAACCTGATTCTGCTGAAGAATTTCATCTGCTCTTTCTTTATTGAAAAATAACTGTGAAATTTTATTGTCCCATTCAGTATCATTGGCCATTTCTAAACCTTTTTCAGGACTAATTAGCTCTCCTTTTTCTGACATGGGAAGTATTTTTCCTTCCCTAGTATGCCGGACAGGATAAAACATTTTTTCTTCTTCCAGAGGAATCATTTTTCCAGACTCTCTGTTTACTGCAATCATTCTCTTTGCTGTTCTTTCTTTTCCCTCTCCTCCCAATGTCTTCCATTCACTTCCCAGTATTCCTTCTGCTGAATGGAATGTAACATTGATATTCCCGTCTGGATTAATTTCATGGCTTCTCTTAAGAACATCTGTTATTTTTCTCTCTGCATCTTCCCTGTTTAATTCGCTGAATCCCTGCTGGGACATTCCTGCAGAATCCATTACAGGTCCGTGAAGAGACATCTCAACACCGGTAAGTTTGCTGAGCCTGTTAAGTTCTTTTAACTGGGTTGTTGGAATCGCATCAAAAACTTCAGGACGGACTCCTGTAATTTCTATCTGCTTTATTCCTGAGTTTAATTTTGTTGATGCATCCTGAATAACATTTATAGTGTTTGGGTCTGTTGTCAAGCCGAACTTGCCTGGATTGATTCTGTATCCTGTAAAGACATTTCCATATTGGGGTTTTAGAGAAGAATATCCTCCCTGATATAAATCACTTATAGTATACTCTTTTTGCGCCATTTTGGTAAGACACGCGAGGACACCAATGATTTCCTTCGCTTAACCTTCCTTTTTAATTCTTTGATGGTCAATTTCCCCTTCATTTTATTCATACATTAGAGTAGTAAAATTAATTTATTAATTTATCTTATCTTAGTGGTTTATACTTTATTTCTTTTTCTTCCAGGAAATTCTCTCTGCCTAATTTTTCTTTTTCTAATCTTCTTACAGGATTATATCTTTCCATTTCTGCAGATTCTCCTGCTCTTGATTCAGAAGAAGCCATAAATCCCACTTCACGTCTTTCAAATGTGTCTGTTTTTCCAATATTTTCAATTTCTGTTCTTTGAAAATTAGCTGAGACAGCATCTTCTTTATATTGCTGATATTTTGACTCACCACCGGTTATATTTCCTATATCATACTTAAAAGAATCATTGCTCTCTTTTTTATTAAATTCTGATTCTTCAGTCAGGTCTCCCTCCAAACTAATTTCTCTTCCAAGATCGGAATTTATTTTCCCTAAAGAGGGGGAGGCTGTTCTAAATGAAGGAACTTCAAAAAATTCCTCGAACTCTTCATTATCAATTTCCTCTTCATTCTTTACAATATCTTTTACTAATTCTGATTTTTCTTCAATCTTTGGAATTTCTTTTTTTATCTCTTTTTTCTTTTTTGGTTTTTCTTTTTTAGAATTAATTTTCTCTTTCATTATAAAATTTTCACAAATCCTGCAACCAGCGTTATACTAAGTATAACTTGCCATGCCATGTGCGGATTTGTAAACATCAAAGATATCGAAAGCTTTGTCTTTTGCATTTTCTGCTGCAACTCTTCTAAGATGATTCTCTTCTATCCATGTATCTTTTGCAACGATTACTTCTTTTGGTTTTTTATCCTTCTTTGATTTTGAAGCTTCCTGCGGCTTGTCATAAGCTCCTATTAATGCTAAAAATGGATTAGACTCATCTGAAGATTTCTTCTTTTCATTTTCTGATTTTTCATTTAAAAAGAAATTAATTTCTTCTTCTAACTGGCCTAAACTTTCTGTTGTTGCCCCTTCAATCAAATTTAAGACATCGCCCATTTCAGATTTATTTAACTCTTCATCCAATTTTGCCAATTCGTCCTTGCTTAAACCATACGCTTTAAATGTTACATTAACTTTTCCCCCAAATACATAATGAGCCTGCTGACTTACTTTTTGCGGGATTCCCCTGAAAGTAAAATCAACGAGGATACAACTGTAAAAATCTCTTTTGAATCCCTTAAGATATCGTGGTCTTGAAAAATCATTGGGAAGATTTCCTTTTGCTGCTTCTTCAGCAATTTCTAATTTGTTTTTTCCTAGAAGAGTTAATTCAAGAATGATTGTATTGAATGTCTTTACCAATGCAGGCTCTCTTCCACCCTCTTTTGATTCCAAGTCCTGCGCTGCTTTTAGATAAGGCCTGACCCATCTTGAATAAAGTTTAAGACTGTTAACCTGGCTTTTAAGATAAATCTTTTCAAGTTCGTATCTTTTTCTTAATTCTCTTTCTGATTCTCTTGACCATATATTGAATTCAAGAAGTCTTGGCTTTAAGATTCTTTTAACTCGGTCATTCAGGTCCAATTTATCAACTGCTTTTTCATCTTTAGATGCAAGAAAAGCATCTATTAGTGTTTGATATCCTGACTGCCCCAATGCCATTGCTTTGATGCTTGAATTTCCTTTTGCAATATCAACCTTGTCCATCCATATCTGCTTTAATGCAAGTGCAGCTGATTCCTTTTCTTCATCCTTTTTTGATTTTAATCCATCATATTCCTGCAGTCTCATCCTGAATTCTTTTAAATCGTAAATAAGATTCAGAACACTTCTCAACACTACATTTACATCTCCCATCATTTTTGCCGCCTGCTGCTGCATTATTGTTGCTCTCTGCCCTAATTCTGCAAAATGCCCTGAACCAGGAGTAGAACTAAAATTATCAATTAATTTTTCAGGAGCCAATCCCATATTGTTCATCAAATCAAGAATGAAAAAATAAACCGGCTCAAGAGTTTCTGATGAAGAATCATAAATAAGAGTATGAGAACATTCTGCTTTTTTCTTCTTTTTATAATAAGGACTTATTTCTTCGATTATCTGAGAAACTGATTTTACCTCTGCCATTTTTATTAAAAAATAAAGATAATTTGTTTAAAAAATGTTTGCCTTTGAAGACAACCTACGGTTTTCTCTCACACATTTTCCCTCTTGACACTGTGAAGTGATTTCTTAAAACACCTTGACCGAAATCACAAAACAGGAAGTAAGGAATGAAGACAACCTACATAACCTTATTCTTTAATTTTTGCGTTAAAATAACATAGTTTAAAAATAACTGACTCATTTATATTTTATGGGAATATTTGGAAATAAAAAAGAGAAGATTCTTGATTGGAGTGAAAAATACCAAATTCCTGAAAGAAGAGTTGTAAGAAGAACTGATTCGGAGAATAATGATTCTTCAGACCTCGGCTTTTTGGGAAATCTTGCAAATTCAGGAACATCTTCTAATTCTGATGTAGTGTGGGATAATGATTCAAGTTCTTCTTCTCCTCAGGTAGAGGATTATCCAGACAAGATTGAGAAAAAGCAAAAACTAACAAGAAGATTTTTGGACATGACAAACAAGATAGAAGATTTGGAAAATCAGATTTATCATCTGAAACAGAGAATCGAAGTTCTTGAAAAAAAGCTGAAGATTAAATTTGGATAGTTAATTAAGCCCAGCAAATTTCTGGGTTTTTTAATATCTGTCTATGCCATCTTTCATACCAGTGACTTCTTGTTTTTATTACTCCAGTAGTATAAGAATCCCCCATATCTCCGCAATATTTTCTTAATTCTATTGCTAAATTTTTGTCTTTTAAATCTAAATAACAAGTTGAGAGACTATTACCTGTTTCCATAATTTCTTCCCATACTATCCTGAATGTTCCTTTTTTTCCTGTTGATTTTCCATTTGAACTAATTGTTTCTATTCTTCCTTTTCTTTCTGTCCTTGCATAAACATTACTAAAAGCCATTGATAAATCAGGATTTCCCTTACCTGCATCTCTTTTTCTTAATCTGTCTTGGATTAAATGATAAGCGAGCGGGGCAATGTCTTCTGCTTTAATTGTAAGTTTATTTAATTCCATAGATTTTTCTTAGAATGAATCTTTAAAAGATTACCTGTTTTATAATTTATCATAACTTTTATTAATCCTTTTTATGTTTATGAATAATGAAAGACTTGGAGAAAAAAACTCTGGCATATGCATTAAAAAATGCACTGGCTCACAATGGAAAAGCAATGCAGGGACCCGTTATTTCCTCTTTGTTTAATGAAGGATTAAAAAAAGATGAGGTAGGAAAATATGCCAAGAAGATTTCTGAAATAATTATTGAAGTTAATAAATTATCTTCTAAAGAACAGGAAAAGGAATTTAATAAGCTGGAAGATGAAGTAAGCGAAAGACCAGAGAGAGAAGGACTTCCTGAACTTCCAGATGTTCCCAAGACAGGAGTTGTGATGAGGTTCAGACCATCGCCATCTGGGCTTATACATATAGGAAATATAATCTCAAACATGGTCAATTCTTTATATATTGAAAAATACGGCGGGAAATTTTATGTCATAATTGATGACACTAATCCAGAGGCAGTTCTGCCTGAAGCATATAAAAAAATAAAAGAAGACTGCGACTGGATTTTTGGGAATGTGCATGAATATCTGAACGCTTCTGACAGGATAGAATTATATTATGATTACATTAAAAAATTAATTGAAAAAGATTCTGCTTATGTTTGCACCTGCCCGGCTGAAAAATTCAAGGAATTTACAGAGGATAAAAAGAACTGCCCGTGCAGAAAATTGAGTATAAAGGAAAATATAGGAAGATGGGAAAAGATGCTCGACAAAAACGGATTTGGAGAAGAGCAGGCAGTTGTAAGGTTCAAATCAAATATGAAAGACAAAAATCCTGCGATGAGAGATTTTCCCCTTGCAAGAATTAATCTGCATAAGCACCCTCTTCAGGGAAATAAATACCGCGTATGGCCTTTGATGAATCTTGCTGTTGCTGTCGACGATATGGAATTGAAGATGACCCATATAATAAGGGGGAAAGACCACATGGACAACGCAAAGAGGCAGAAAATGATTTTTGATGTTTTCAGAAAAAAATCTCCCTGGACTTTTTTTATAGGGAGAATGAAATTTACTGATTTGATTTTGTCAAAAAGAAAAATTACTGCGGCAATCAAAAGCGGGGAATTTTCCGGATATGAAGATGAGAGGCTGCCGACAATGGCATCATTAAGAAAAAGAGGATACAAGAGAGAAGCATTTGTTAAATTTGCAGAGCATCAGGGGCTTAATGATGTTGATAAAGTAATTTCAGGAGAAGAGTTTTTCAAGCTTCTGGGTAATTTTAATAAATAAAGAAATCTTTTTAAACTAAATTATCTTGAGTATTTTAATAATTCAAAAGGAGGTTCACATGATTGGCGATAAAAGAGGACTTTCAACAATTGTAGTTACTTTAATTATAGTCTTACTGTCCCTTGTAGCAGTTGGGGTAGTATGGGTTGTAGTTAGAAATCTTATCACTACGGGTAGTAATAATGTTGATATCAGTTCTAAGTGTCTTGGCGTAGATGTTGAAATTACAAAAGTCAACTGTAGCGGAACAACAACATCAATTTGCGATGTTCAATTATCCAGGACAGGAACAGGAACCGATGCAATTGCTGGGGTCAAATTAGTATTCAAGAATAAAGCAAGCGGAGTTAGTTCAAATCTAACTACTCTTGATGGCAATATCGAACCATTAGTTGGTCTGAAAAAAACCGGAATAGATACAAATGTAGATATTGCTGAGGCAATAGATACTATAGAAGCTACTGCATTCTTTGAAGACTCATCAGGAAACGAGCAAATTTGTACTCAAACAAATTCGTTTAGCTTCTAAATACATTTATTTTTTTTATTTTTGTTTGATTAAATAAACTTTGTCGTTCTTTCTTACCTTGGGGAGTTTTATCCCTATTTCTTTTCCTTTTGAGGATTTAGTTAATTGGATAAGAATTAATCTAATTTTAATCTAGATACAGAAATAGAATCTTCATACATTAGCTTATAAAGATGATTATAAGACATCATCGGAATTGCTGAAGTCAATATCGTCGTTCCTACTGCTAATACTGTTTTTCCAAGATTATCTGCTTGGGGTAATATTTCATTAAAGAAATATGTTGTAACATATACCCCGCTAACTAATGCTCCTAAATCACATATCTTCCCAAAAGTTTCTCTCCAACTTTCCATTTAATAATTTTATCTAACCTATCTATAAGTTTTTATGTGTTTTACTAATTAAATAAACCTCATCATTTTTTCTTACTCTTTGAATTTTAATTCCAATTTCCTGCCCTTTTTTGGCAGTTAAAACTTTCTTCTTATTTATTTGCATTGAATCAACTATTGAATAAATTATGCCTGTTGTATTCCCGATTATTACAATTTTATCCCCCACTTTTAGGTCAGAAACAAGCTTTATTGCTGCAACTTCTGCTTTGTCAAAATAATGGGTCACTTTTCCTACAAAATGCTTTTTTTCCTGCGAAGCATTATTTTCTGTTTTTGCAAAATCATCTGATGTTGGCGTTTTAAGATAAAATCCTGAAGAGTATCCTTTATTGTAAATATTTTCAAGTTCTTTCATCCCTTTTTCTATTTCCTCTTTATTTAATTTTTTATCAAGAGCTTTTCTGTAAATTCTTACAACCGTGTCAACATAACGCGCGTCTCTATTTCTCCCTTCTATTTTATATGCTTTAATCCCTGAAGATTTCATCTTTTCAATAAAGGGCAGAGTGCATAAGTCTTTTGCAGAGAAGATTCTGCTGTTTTCTACTTTTAATTCATTTCCTTCTTCATCTTTTACAGTGTAACTTCTTCTGCAGGGATGAAGACATTCTCCCCTGTTTGCTGATTTATTGAACAGGAATTGAGATGTAAAACATCTTCCTGAAACTGCAACACACATTGCCCCGTGGCAAAAAGTTTCAATTTCTATTATCTTTGAGATTTCTTTAATCTGCTTCAAGTTTAATTCTCTTGCAAGTATTATTCTCTTTGCTCCTAATTTTTTGTAGAATTTTGCACTTTCGATATTGGAAACAGATGCCTGAGTTGAAATAAAGAAGGGAATTTTGTATTTTTTGCAGAGCTGGATTATAGAAGGATCCCAGCAGATTATCGCATCTACCTTGTTCTTTACTTCTTTTATTGTTTCTTTTATCTGTTTTAATTCAGAATTGTAAATTATTGTGTTTAGTGTGAGATATCTTCTTATTCTCTTTGGTTTGCATATCTTTTCTACTTCATCAAGGTCTTTTATTGTGAAGTTCTTTGCTGCTGCACGCATTGAGAATTCTTTCAGTCCGAAATAAACCGCATCTGCTCCTGCATTAACTGCTGCAGACAACATGGAGAAGTCTCCTGCTGGCGCGAGAAGTTCACAAGTTTTTTTTGATTTTTTCATTAATTAAGATATTTTTTTGGGTTATTAAAGAATTCTAAAAGCAAATCTACATATAAAACTAAATCTTGTTTTTGGACATCTTCTGACTTTACCCATTTGTAATCTATATGTTCATTTGATAACCTTACATTCATTGAAGCAACATCAATTAAATAAACATTACATCTGTTTTTATCGCTTTTCAAAGTTGGAAGTTGTCTTATTATTTTAAATTGCTTTTTTTCCAGTCCTGTTTCTTCTGTCATCTTTCTTGTAATTGTTTCTATTGAAGTTTCCTTTGGTTTTATAATTCCACCAACACATTCCCATTTACCAATATTTTCAGGAAAATATTCATCTGCTGCTTTTTTTAAAAGAAGATATCTCTCTGAACTTCCTCTAATAGGATTTCTTCCTACAAATTCTCTTTGAAAAGCAGCAGGTTTGTATCTTATAATTGCTTTTACTAACTTCAATTTTTTCATAATTTATCCAATCTGCTCATTGTTATCCTGCAGTTTTCTATTTGATTTAATTCTGCAGTTCTTGTGCTGTTCCATAAGTCTAACTCCTCATTATAACCATCATATTCCTGCTCTACTGCTGTTGTTTTAAGCTCAGGCAGGTTATTTGGATTGTATTGACCCATAACTCTCTAACTTAGGCAAAATTTAAAAATCTTATGTAGTGCTAATATTTTTATACCTTTTTGAATTGGGTTTAATAGATACTTGGGTTATACAATTTCAATCAAGGTGTTAAGAGAAATTGTCTCACAGTGCCAAGAGGGAAATTAAGTGTTAAGAAACCGTAGGTGTCTAATCAGCCTTGAGCGGTAACTCATGGGAAAATGTGTGAGAGAAAACCGATTAGGTTGTCTTCAATGGCGGTTGTAGTTCAGTGGCAGAACATGCGACTGTGGCTCGCAGGACGAGAGTTCGATTCTCTCCTTCCGCCCTCGAACGTAGTAAGAGAGCGGCAAAGCGATAGCGTCTCCGCCCTTAGGTTTCTTTTGAAAAAAGAAACTATAATGGTAGAAAACAATAAGAAGGGAAAGAAAAAAAGAAAATAATAAAAAAGATGGTGAAGATAAAAGTTGAATTAAGAAGATTTAATATTATAGATTACTTTAAATTCTTGAGATTAACATTAAATAAGCAAGATTCTAAAGAATTAGACAAGTCCTTTTTTGGATATCTCTTTAAGGGATTAAAATCTTTGTTTAGAAGAGAGAAAAATTACAAATTTGCAATTCTGATT
>Ga0153915_10000630_pt1 | contig 32548 bp, 32 predicted proteins | sample Opewatmetagenome_2_FD_107003 | JGI IMG/M metagenome (GOLD analysis project Ga0153915, IMG submission 107003) | Freshwater wetland microbial communities from Ohio, USA - Open water 3 Core 3 Depth 3 metaG | ecosystem: Environmental > Aquatic > Freshwater > Wetlands | place: USA: Ohio, Lake Erie... | reverse complement strand
GTGTGGACTCTAGACAGCATAGTTGTAGCCGTCAGCGATGGTAGTCTGCTCCTGAGTATCGCGAGCTCGTTCTCAAAGACACGGGCTTGTGAGTGTGTCCTAGTGAGAACAATCAACCTTGAGTCGGCATCATCAGCGCGAGCTGCCAGATAGCCCGACAAGGCAGCAATGGTCTTGCCTACGCCGCAATCTGCAGAGAGTAGCCCGACCGATTTGCCTGAGAATACCTGAGCTGCAAATGCAACAGCCCGGTCTTGGTGCGGTCTGGGTCTATAGGGGAAGTACCGAAGCGAACTCGTTACAGTTGCCATCAGACTTCCTCCTCGACGTAGAGACATGACTCGCTTCTCTGAATGTGGAAACGAATTGAGAAATACTTCCTCAAGATGCCGTGGAATTCCCTGAGGATTCCAGGTGAGTCATAATGCTGTTCTTTTAGTGCCATCCTCTCTACAATCTCAGGACTGAAACCCTTTCGACGAGCGGCCATCCAGAAGCAATTCTCCACTTCATGCATCGTCGAGAGCACATTTGCAACGGTGTCACGTGCGAGAGCCATGAGAATCCGGATGGCTTCCTTTGAATTCCGGGGCAGGTCCGAGATTCTGGTTCCTGTGGGAAGGTACACTGCAATGCCATCGTTGCTGTCCAAGTATATCTCGTGAGGCACACCCTTGCTTTCACGGAGTGTCTCGAGGAGAGAGAGAATTCTAGGCATTTGCGGAAGCACAGGTTTCCTCGGATCCGAATCTCTCCATTCTAGTCGTGAGACCACAAAGAGTTCTGGGTCCGGACCCTCGCATCGTTGAAGCGTTGTGATCCTGGTACTCGTCTCTCTAAGAAGCAAGTTGGCCAGGTTTATGAGAGAGCTACCACCAACACTTGCCGACACGGGCTGATTCCAGATAGATGTGGGTGTAACCTCAGTATCGGGCACGTCACGAAGGCCTCCCAGAAGGTCTCATACCGAGGTCGTCGCCTGAGAGAATCCCCTCGCCGAGAAGAGCCTCGATGAAATCCATTGCCCTGTCCTTGTCAATACCTGCGTCTGTGCATTCGCGAAGAATGTCCTTGAGGCTGACGGGGCGTCCCTTGTTCATATCAACCAGAGCTTCAACTATGTTCAATACCCGTTTCTTCAGCCCTATGGTCCTCGAACTTCCTGATGATTTTGGTTTCAGTTTAGTTCCGACCACGGCCTCTCTGACACAGGATTCTGCTTCCTGAATGGTTGCAGCATATTGCATCGCGGGGGCATGTGCGATGGGACCTTGGCACAAGCTACATCGCGAAACGCACTCCTCGCTTTCGACTTGTGCGAAACCGATGTTCCTGCAACGGGGACACTCGTAGATGCGGAACATGCCTCTCTCTTTGGTGAGCACTAATCGCTTTCCTCCACAATCTCCTCGGTTTCTCCCTTCGTTTCTCCAGGCTCCTCATGACCCTCTGTCATCTCGGGATTCCAACCGGTCTTTCTGAAGTACTCCAGAACATCCGCCTCGACTTTCTTCTTCGTTTTCGCATCTGTGTAGAAGCCGCCCCATCCGATCACTACATCAATGTCAAACTCAGGTATACCTGCGTTGTCCTGGAGCTGAAGGCCCCTGACATCCTTTAGCTTCTTCTTTACATAGAATCGATAATCGGAGGCGTGTGAGATGATGTGTCCTCCGACTGGAGAGTTGGGATTGGACTTGAATGTCCCCATGCTAGACATGACCTGATTGGTGTAGCAGAAGATTGTTCCAGTTGCGGTCGCAGTACGTCTCATCAGGTTGAGAAGGCCATTCATCTCCTGCTGTCTTACTCTTAGGAGCTCAAGTCCTGTGTATTCGGCCCTGAAAAGCCCGGTCAATGAATCAATAACCACGAGCTTGTAGTCTTCCTCCGCGCAGAGTTGCGGTATGTTCTCGAAGAGCTGTGTCATCTGTTCAGTCATTACGATGTGAGCGTGGCCAATGTTCCCGAGGGCAACGTCCGGGTCCAATCCAAACCGGACTGCGTCCGCTCTAATGATCCATGGTTTGAAGGAATTTTCTGTATCCAGCCAGAGCACTCGACCTTCAAGCCCTCCCTTTTCCAGAGGCAGCTGAACCATGACAGCTAGCTGACCACACCATTGCGTCTTTCCGCTTCGTGCAGCACCGTAGAATTCTACTACCGAGCCTGTCTCTATACCACCGAGGAGTGCTGCATTGGCTCTATCTATGCCAGTGCTAAGGCGGGGCTTACCTGCCATCTCTTGCTCCATTTCGAGACCCGACTTGAAACCACAAAGCCCTACAAGTTGTCTAGCATTCCGTATGATTTTTAGAGCGGTGCCTTCTCCAAGTTTGGTCCTGTTCTGCAGGTCCACATGGTTCTGAACAGCGAGAAGCTCCGCAGTCGTCACAAACACCTCTCGGAGTTTCTTCGCCACTGCGGGTCCGACACCTGTCACTGCCTCAAGCTCTGTCACTGCAAGCTCCCCTCCGTCAGCTGATCCAACAATGGTCCGTTCACAGGTACGAGATTCAAGAAAGAACCCAGTTCGTAACGTGGTACAATGAGGCCGCCCTTTGCCCTGAGCACTGTGAAATCCGGAAGCAGTCTTATGACGTTCTCCAACTGTTCCGGAGAGACACTGAAGTACAATCCCTGAGAACGGACTTCACCTGCTGTGCTGACATAACCCCCGAGAGTGTCGTATGCTGAACCCGCGAAGCCATATTCATCTGCCAGTGAGGTTGCTGGCTCAGCTGGTTGAATGTCTCCTAGCCTTTCGGCGGCGTCATAGAGTTCCTCGATGAATCGGTCCCAAATCCAATCCGATTCTCGCCTTGTGGAAGCTCTAATGCCTGTCACAGCACCGGCTATCCACGAAGGTCCCATGATTTCCACAGTCAACCTCGAAAAGCTTCGACATAGATCGTTACACATCATACTAAACTTCAGCCTCCGCTGCTTCCATTCCACCGACGACCTCTGAAAGGGGTGCCAGCTGGTCTAGCCAGGAAGTGAGTGTCCGAATCCGGGGATCCTCCATCTGAGCTTGGTTCAGAACAGAAGCCAAGAGCGATTTGGAGGCCGCAACAATTCTCTCCAGACTAAGGGCTCGGTCGAGGTAGTTCATGGGTCTGAACCAAGGCATGGTTACAAATCCGGATTCGCCTGCAAGGAATTCTCGCCAGTCTAAGTTCCATTTAGCCGCCGATGGGTCGTGCGAAGCGGTGGCCAGCAGAACATCGGTCCAGTCGGTCCACCTTTTCATGAAAGTCCATACCGAAGCGGCAAGTGATCTGAGATTGCCGCCCTTGGCAGCTACATCTCCTTCAAATACAAGGACTAGGTGAGTGAATGCGTCGTGCGCTATGGCGCTCACTGCGAGTCCACAATCTTGATGCGCCAGAGTGAGCGCTAGAGCGGGAACCAAGCCGGGGATGTCGCAGGGAATGTATCGGTCTCTTCCGTTTTCAAACCTGCTGAACGGAGAGAGGATCCGGCTCCTTAGGCCCACCACAAGTGCCAACCATGAGCTGCTCTCGGGGCCATGATATCGGAGCTTTGCATTGACGATACAGCGGTCACCGTTGTTGAATATCACTTGGAGTGGGCCAGTGACATCCACAGTGCCGATGTTATTTCTACGAACAGCGCTTGCCGACAACAGCTGCGCCTCTATCTTGGCGATCATCTTTGCATCGTTGTCATGCTAGGTCACAGAACTCTTGGGTGTTGGCATGAAGAACCACGGGAACCCATAAAGCCGTAAGAACAGAAATACTCAACATCTAACCTTGCGATACAAAACGGGAAACTATGGATGCTCTGGTCATAAAATGGGACAGCAAAATTGGCCCGCCAGATATATCCTTACGGAAAAGTCTAGGTCCTGCAATATGGTTCGATACTACCGTGATGTCAAGCGTATGCCTTCTTGCTAGGTTCTCTGCCCGTGTGCTCCTGCAGGACCTCTGAAGGTGTCAGAAGCGTGTCTGCCTGAGTCTTCCTCTCCGGCATCTTGTCCTGACTGATCACTTCCCACGAACTATCATGGCAAATGCATACTTGCGAATCAGGAAATTCCGTATTATCATTCTGCAAGGGCCAGCTATATTACCGATGACGCAAGAAACGACACTTCTGGATGAAATTATACGAATCAGAGGATTATGGTTGCTCGAAACGCGGTAAGATGAACGCTTCCGTCTTGGAGTGATGATTCGTTGGGGCTATCAATCAGAGAGTAACGCATAGCGAAGCATCGCTTGGGCCGTCGGTTCCAAGCACAAGGAGGCTATGCATGCAGATGTCAATCATGAGACGGCTTGTTTCATTGATGGCCAGAAGAAAGGCCAAGGAAGTAGAGCATATTCTGAGCAACCCCATTGAGCTTACAGAAGAGAAGCTCATGTCCGTGCTCGCACGTCACAAAGGTACTGTTTTTGGTAAGAGATACGACTTTGAATCCATAAGGAACTCGGAAGAGTATTCGTCCAATGTCCCGCTCTTCGACTACCATGGCATGGAACCGTACCTGAAGATGACGTACGACAATCCGAACGGACAAGTGTTGACTGCCGACCCGGTAATATGGTATCTGAAGACTTCAGGAACGACAGGAAAGCCGAAGTACATTCCCTTGACGGAGAGTGGAGCTGAGGACACTTCGAAAGGAACGATGCTTGTGTGGTTGGCATTTGTCAATGCTGATTCAGACAATGCCAAGATATTCGACGGTACCCTCGTAACACTGGGCGCGCCAGCCGTTATCGATCACATTAATGGAATCCCCGTAGGATATGCTACAGGTGCAATGATTAGACGCTTCAATCCGCTTCTCAAGAGACTGATGAAACCCGGAGAGGATGTATTCAACATAACTGACGTTGATGAGAAGATGAAACGTTATGCCAATCTTCTTGCAACAACCAACGTGACGGGCTTGCTGGGCATAAGCACACTGTTGCTAGCGCTTGTCCGCAGGATGCAGACTCAATACGGTCCATGGTTGCTTGACTCTTTGAAGGGAACCCGGCACGAACAGAGAATCAGACGGCTCGTGAACGACGAAGGCATGATGGACGTACAAGGCCTATGGCCTAATCTGCGGCTGCTTACCACTTCTGGAATAGATTGTGACCCCTACAGAGAATGGATCAGCAAGACACTGCCGACTGCGAGGATTCTTGATATGTACGGAGGGTCTGAGGGCTTCTATGGAGGTCAGCTCTTCGAAGAACCGGGAATTCAGCTGCTTCCGAGTCTTAATTACCTTGAGTTCATCCCCGAGAGTGAAGTAGAAGTTCTCAATCCCACTGTAGTGCCCTTGTCGGAGGTCAGGAAGGGATTCAGGTATGAGATGGTTCTGACGAATAACACAGGGTGCTATAGGTATCGACTCGGTGATATGTTGACCTTCACAAACACCAATCCTTACACAATACGATCAATCAGTAGAAAAGGCAAGATTGTCAACATGTCGGGCGAAAAGCTATCCGACAAGCATGTATCCAATGCCATGGCCGCAGCCTGCTTGAAGACTGGCGTTCAGGTGTCAGACTACTGTATGGTCGGTTTGGTTGAAAACGGAATACCGCATTACACGCTAGCTCTCATGTTGGGTAACAACAATATCGATGCAGTCGAGTTTCTCACAGCTCTTGAAGAGGCATTGATGTCGGACAGCGAGGAATTCCGTATAGTCAGGGAGTCAGGCGCACTCGGCCCGACTACATTAACGCTCATGAAATCATCGTACTTCGAGAATGTCGTTCGAGCAACACACATCCAGGCCAAACCAGTGACTCTCACTACCGATACTCAGGTACTCGCTGCTCAGGATTGATGATGGTTTCCTCAAGCTGTCGTAGATATCGAATCTCTGGATCAGGTCATAGTAGTAACGCATATGGACGAGCTGCGGGCGTCTGCGGAGAGTGTGATTTCGCTAGTGCCACAGGGCAAGGGGCGTCAATCATTGGTTGAAATCCAGGAGTGAGTAATCAATCAGCGTCGAAGACTGCATCCTTCAGCCTCGACAAGTCCTTGTGATTCATCACCAAGCCTCTCAACTTCACCGCGAACTTCCTGTCACCAAATGCAATACCGCCAACTGCCGTGCCATCCTTGGTCACTACTTTGAGATATGTTCCCCTCTGAGCATCCGTTCGTACAAACGACTCGTACTCCGGAGTCTGTGGATTGAAAACGCCAATCGAGGTCAAGTCTATGCCAGCAACTTGTAGCGTGTTCGATGGAATTGTACCCTCGTATCTTGCGCTGTCTGGCTTGAGCATGTTGCGTGCAGCGACCTTCGCACTTTCTAGGGCCACAGGTATTATTCCATAGTACGTCCCTTTCCACTCGATACAGTCACCCGCAGCGAAAACCCTTGGAACCGAAGTCTGCATTCGTTCGTCGACGATGATTCCTCTGCCGACCCCAATGCCCGTTGCTTTGGCGAGCTCAACGTTGGGCTTAACGCCAGTCGCAACGACAATCATATCACCTGCAATGGAGTTTCCCGTCGTGGGCACAACACCGGTTGCCCGGTCGCCTCCGGTGATTTCCTTGCATGCATAATTCATCAAGACCCTAATGCCCATCTCTCTTAGTCTCTTGGTCAACAATCCGCTTGCATTGTGGTCGAGTTGTGCAGGCAGCAGTGTGTCGATGTTCGTGACAACCACTGGTTCTTGGCCCGCTTCCCGGACTGCAGCGGCGAGTTCCACTCCAAGGATGCCTCCTCCCACGATTACTACTTGACCCGCGCCTCTTATTGAGTCTCGAATTATCGTCGCATCATCCAGGGTCCTGAGAACGAAAACCCCTCGTTTGTCTGTACCTTGAATGGGAGGGATGAATGGGTAGCTCCCGACGCCGACCAGCACGGCACCGAAACCAGAATGAGTGGAAGAATGAGTGACTATACTTCTTGTCTGCGAGTCGACCTTTGCAGCGGCCTCAGAGAGATGCAGTTGCGCGCCCTGCTTCTCATACCAGTCTTGATCATACTGAATGATATCCTTCTCGTTCACACGACCTGCAATATAGTCAATAAGCCTAGGTCTTGGGTAGTAAGCGTGACGTTCGTCGGTAAAGACTTCAATCTTCACACTTGGGTCGATATGGGCGATCTCACGCGTCGCAGTAATGGCGGCCACGCCGTTGCCGATGATGCCGATGGTTCTAGCCATTTTTCTGTTCGGATTGGCTACCTTCAAAGGGTCTTATTGAATCTAGCGACAGGCATCTCGAGGGCGCTGTGTGTTTGGCCACGCCTCAATTGCGGCCCTGTCTGACGAGCCGGGGGCCCAAGCTATATTACAAAGAGGCCAACAAGCATTGACATGCTCTCGACCAGAACGGCGGATGCCGCAGAGGAAAAAGTGGGATTCAGTACGACTGAGCAGTCTGGATGGAATCTCACCAACTTCACGGGGTTGAATATCTGAATCATGAGATTCGATTCTTGTTGGCGGGTAGAAAGTTGCCAGCCTGATTGTGTCATGATTGGAGCATTTCTCAGTCTGGCGAGAAGACCCGGCGAGAGCTCATGAGGTCCGATGATTTCAAACCGTTCAGACTGTTGAGATGGAATTCCAAACCAATAGGATACTGTGGTATTAGGTGACTCAACAACGAATCCTACATCAGAAAGGACTCTGAGCTTTTCCTTCTCAAGCCACTGTACGCAGCTTCGACCTTTTGTGATGATGATCTCAAGGGCAGATAATCGAGCCATTACATGATGCTGAAGCTGATCCACATCTTCTTCCAGAAGTCTAATCCGATAGTTTCGATAGCCCGCAACATAACAGACACCGCATAGTACGAGAAGAAGACCGGCTGCACCTAGTACCAGATACATCTTGGGTCCGGTGGCGACTGCTATCCCCATGCTGGTGACTGAGTAGGCTAGTACAGCGAACCATGCAACATCGTTCAAATCGTCTGCTCTCGAGCTTTCGTGTTCGTCGATTTCGGCGTATGTCCTTTCGAAGAGGCGCGAGATTTCCTCTCGATGCATGTCGGCCGTTACTTCTTTCCAGCCTGAGCCTAGAATCGAAGGGTCTACGAAACCTAGTCGGGACCTGGTTCCTGCTCCAAGACCACTGTATTTGCGTGTGGCCGCGAGGCCGACTGCGCCTTCGACAACAATCAAAACGACGGCTCCTTCGGGCGTCCCTGATGCAGGAAACAGCAGTAAGAGAACCCCACAATAGGCTGCGAATACTGGTAAGCTGATAAGCACTACCGAAAAGGTGCGCCTTCGGATTGCCCAGAGGTCCAGCTTCAGGAACTGCCTTGTCGGCTCCTCTGACTTGGGCATCACATATCTCCAAGAGGCTTCGAAGCAACCTCTCGATAAAGGCTTTCAGTTTCCATCATTCGTACAGTACTCCACTAGGATGAAAGCAAAGTTCTGTCGTAGGGAGCAGTGCTATGATTCTTCTGTCCGGAAATCACGAGATGAAGAAGACCTCTCCCAGGTTCTCGGATGCATGGAGACGGATGTGCATGTCAGTTTCAAGAACGTGTGATGCATCTTGAACTTTTATGATTCCGATTGCCTGCTGCGCATAGGCGACTGAGGCAAACTCCCCGATTGATTCGCCGAACTCTGCTAGTACTGCTGACACCTTGGTGAAGAGGCTGTTCAGTTCACGAGCGTTTGTCTTGAGGTGTTTTTCCAGATTCATGCCTAGAACTGGGATCTCGTCCGATGCCCAGCGTCGTTTCAGGCTCTTAGGATTTACAACAACGACTGCTCGACCAGTGAATTCACCACTGCGTCCCACTGATTCCCCCTTCAGAATCGGAAACACGTGCGGCTCCTCAGTCTTGGGTGTCTTCTTTGTCATGTGAGCCATCCCTGTTTTACAGAATGCGGTCAGTAATCAATCCGCCGCGCTGGCATTTAACGTTTCGCCAGACTTGACCGTCGCGGTGGAATCGACCTCCACACTAATATCGATGTTAGTACCTGCCTTTTTCGTGATTCTGCATGACAGTCTACGAATTCGAAGGTAGGGTCCCCGCTATCAGTGATAAGGCATACGTCAGTCATTCTGCCACAGTGATTGGAAAGGTCTCGATTGGCAGCCTCTGCTACATCGCACCTGGGGCTGTTGTCAAAGGTGACTACGGAGAGGTGGCGATTGGTGACGGAACGAGTGTTCAGGACAATGTGGTTGTACATGCGAGACCCGGTGAGAAGACAACCGTCGGCAAGAATGTGACTCTTGGTCACGGCTGCATCATACATAATGCGACCGTGAAGGACGAGGCAGTGATAGGGATGGGCGCGATAGTGTCAGACTATGCCGTGATTGGACGCTGGGCCATCGTTGGAGAAGGCGCAGTAATCACGCAAAGCTTCCAGGTGCCAGATGAGAAGATTGCTGTTGGTGTACCTGCGAAGGTAATTGGTGACGTTCAACAACGGCACAAGGATGAGCTTTCGAGATTCAAATCGATTTACAAGGACCTAGCAGCAAGGTATCCAACCGGGCTGAAGTCGATTCGTGACTAACCCGAGATGGGGCTTTCAGGGGGCACGGCCGCAGAAATGACTTTTCTACGAAGGTGGTTCAGACCCACCTGGGACACAGCTACTATCTTCGGGACACCATTGTGTCGCGGTTGAACCGTTTCAATGCCAATGCCCATGTGACGGTCACGAGAATGATACTAATGAGAAATGTGAAGAGATTAGCTAACCATATCACGTTGGGATTCGGCATATCGGCCTCCAAAGTGACGATGGGAACGAGCATCGGGATCATGAGCACGAGGATTATCATGCCTGACGACTGATAGGCCTCATAGACTCTCTTGACCTTCCCGCTGATTATGATGTTTACTGAGACAGCGGTCAGTATCACTAACGGTGCTGCACAAAGAATCAAGAACAGGCCTGGAACATCGGGAATCATCATCCAAGGTTTCCCAGTGACTACAAACGCAATAGTCGACCCCAGCAAGACCGCACATGTGCCAGCGAGTAGAAGCGCTATGCTTGGGATAAAAGAACTCAGTGTCTTGCCGAGGAGGAGCTCACGATCTGTGAGGGGCGTCGACAGGATGGGCTCCAACGTATTCTGTTCTCTTTCGCCAACAAGCGCGTTTGCAGAAATCATGGTCGCCGGTATGACTGAGAACATGGCGAGGAGAGTTGCCCCCATCGGAGGGAAGAAGGCCATCAGGATGTAATAGTCAGCTCCCAAGGGCACCGATGCAACAACCAAGACAATCAATAGCAGCGCTATAATAGGGCCGAAAGCCCCCATCCCTATTAGGCTCAGCCTGACGTACTTGACCTGAAGTGCCATCTTCAGGTCTGCTCTGGCAACCAACATCGCCTTGCTAAAAGCCATCACGAAGAACCTCCTTTGATCGTCTCCAAGTACAGATCTTCGAGCGATGCTTCTTCCTCGGAGAACTCCACGACATTGACGCCAGCATCCAGCAGTTTGCGTATCAGCTTCGAGTTATTTTGAAGAGGATCCCGGATTCTGACAACGATCGTGTCAACCTCCGTACTTGCAGATTCGACGTAATCAACAGACCGGACTAACGATTCTGCCTTGCTTGGATCACCAACGATTCTTATTCTGTATTCCTGCTGTCCGTGCAGCTTCTCACGTAACTCTGTTGTTTTTCCAGTCAGTATGATTTTGCCCTTGTCTATAATCGCTATCCTGTCACAGATTCGTTGGACCTCAGCTAAGTTGTGTGAGTTGATGAAGAATGTCTGTCTGTATTTCTGGGACAGGCTCATGATGAGTTCGCGAACACGCTTTGCCGCGACCGGGTCGAGCGCAGAAGTTGGCTCATCAAGCAGTAGCACTCTCGGATTATGAAGCAGCGCTCTACAGAGTGCGACCCTTTGTCTGTTGCCTGTACTGAGGGTACCAGTCTTGTCGTCCTTCCTTTCCCAGAGCTCCATGAAAGTCAGGAGGTCTTGTATTCGGCCCGGTATCTCATCATCTGGCACACCGTATAGCCGTCCGAAGTACTCGAGATTCTCGTAGACAGTCAATGAGGGGTAAAGCGTGTGGTTTCCTTCCTCTGGAAGAACGCCAGTAATCTCTCTCACCTTTACAGGGCTCTCTCTGATATCCAGTCCACCTACTTTGGCCGTCCCATCAGTAGGCTTCAGTAGCGTGCAAAGGAGCCTTATGGTAGTGCTCTTTCCTGCGCCATTAGGCCCAAGTAGCCCGAAGATGGATCCTTCGGGAACTGATTCTTCAATATGGTCAAGTGCGACAAGTTCTCCGAAGTTCTTTGTCAATCCGAGTATCTCGACTTCTTCTGACACGCAGACCACCATGAGCGACTATGACAGGGCCAGCCAATCCTACGTAATGATGGCATGCCGACATCAGGAGCGAGGGTCATCAACATAAAAGGTGATGGGTCACAACAGCACTAGCGCCGCTCCAGCAATGAACTAGTGTACTACGTATATTTTCTCAATCACTGCCGTGGTTGTCTCCCTAATTCCTGGTATCGTATGAATTCTTTGGACAGTGATATCGTATAGCTGCTCCAGACTTTCGACCTGAATTCGCATTATGATGTCGTAGTGTCCTGTTACTACGGCAATCTTGTTGGCTTGTTGAATGAGTCTCAGCTGTTCGACAACTTTGTCCAACTGCCCTATTTCGATGTCCATAAGCACATACGCTTGGATTGAGTTACCCATCTTTCCACCTCGAACTGGTTTTACTAATCATATCCACATTGTTATCTGTAATCCTTGAGGACAATGAGCGTGTGAATGCTCTCAACACCGGGAACCTTCTGAACCCGACTTAGTATCTGAGACCGTGTCTTCGCGAGGCTACGAGCCTTGATACTCAGAAGGTAATCAATGTCACCTGCAATCCCAGAAACGCTCTCAACTCCCTTGATATTGAAGAGAAGGGGCAGTAGGTCTCCGGTTTGTGGTTTGACTCTGATTATGATGATCGCTCTCACATCTGATGCCTGTAGAGCAATTACTCCGATCATGACAAGGGAAACACCAAAGATCTTCAAAGTCCATAAGGAAGCAGCGGTGCTAATCGTCCCGAAGGATCCGGGGACAATTAGGTTGCCAATCAGCATCAAGGGTATCCCGAGCACGACCGAAATCGAGGACAATGAGTTGACGATAGCCATCGATCCCCGTCCGAGGGCTCTTGAGTACATCACGATCGAGAAGAATGCCGTCAGGGACCCGCCGATGGTTGCCCAGAGCAAGGGCACAAATGTCACTGTCATTATCTGCCATGAACTGGCATTCAAAGAGGGGATTGCGAGGAGGCTGAACACTGTGTTAAGAAAGAGCAGCGACCAGAGACGCATGTTGAGAGTGTCCACCTGAAGTCCGGGCCTGATTTCGTGGCGCTTAGTCTTCCGTTGATAGTAGGTCAAGACTGCAGATGACATGTTCATTGGCACGAGCACCACGAGCAATGTAAGGGGACTGAACTCCCCTTCAGGAGAGACTCCCACAAGAAGCACTCCGAACATTATGGACATAATGCACTGAACTTCGATGATTGTGGGCGTGTCCTTTTCAGCCATCAAATCCCCTATCAGAAGATAGATGACGGCGAGTTGACCAAAGGGTAGCACAGCGGATGCGTCTGGATTGGTTCCCACCAACCAGTAGTAGGAAAATGTCGAAATGCCAGCGAAGACACCACCAATGAAAGTATAGATCATGGGTTTCTTCGGGAGCACACCTATTCTGCCAAAATCAGGGTCGACCAAGTAGCCCAATGGTCTTGGTTTCTCGTCGATTCTCTTCTTTGCACTCAGGAATAGCACGAGTAGGCTTGTGACCACAAAGCTGACCCACTGTGCCATGAGACCATATTCCATGGAGTACTCAGAAGGGATTATCTTGTTGAGAGCGACAATGTCAAAACCGACGGAGAATGTACGCATCACTCCGGCTCCCAGAGCCAGAAAGTAGAAGATAGAAACAACGGAATGGCGACTAACGGGCCTTTCGCTTGTGCTGCTCAAAGCTCCAATCCCACCGTTCTTGCGCCAGCCAGCGTAAAGACCAACTCAGCTACTCTTTCTCTTCCTCGGCTTGCTGATCAGTCGTCGGTTCTTCTTCTGGTGCTTCAGCGGTTGTCTCTTGAGTTTCATCTGTTGCGGGCTTCTTCTTGGACCGCTTCTTATCATCACTCACAACACGTTGCGCCATGATGAACTCATCGAACGTCATTCTTTTGCCGCTAGTCAGCTTCTCAACTGCGAGATCAAGCCGTTCTTTATCTTGCTCTCTCTGCTGGGCCTTCTTGCCGGTCTTCTCTGCTTCTTTTCTCTCCGACATCTGCTTCCTGATTTTCTCGTGAAGATCATCAATCTGGGTGCGGGCGTCCTTCAGTTTCGTCTCCCCGTCCTTGACCTTCTTCAGCCATTCCACGAAGTTCTGGTGTGCTGTGTCGGCCGACTTCTTATACTGCTCCAGTTGCGGCCTGATTCTCACGACTTCTTGATGATGGACTTGGGACTGTTCGGAAAGCGTGAGTACCTTCTGATGAGCATCTGTGGCATCCTCCTTGAGTCTCCTTGCCAATCTGCGAAGTTCGCTTATTTTATCCTGCTTCTCTTTCTCTTGACCAATCTTCACAAGCTGGGCTTCTATCTTCGCAATCTCATCAACGATTTGTCTCTCCTCGTCCATGGAGAGTTGTTCTGTCTGCTGTTTCCATTCCAGTTCCTCGACACTCCGCATCATTCTTCTCTGGTCTGTCGAGGGACTGCCCACTATCTTGTCCCTCAAGTCACGGATTTCGTCGTACACACTCTTCAGCTGTGCATGTATGGCTGTACGTTTGTCCTTAGCTTCTGTTATCTCAGAATTGATGCGGTCACGTTCCTCACGTTCGGCCTTGACGGACTCTATCAGGGCACGGACTTCCTTGTTGTGTTCGTCTCGGATTGTCTTGTATTCCCGCATCTTGTCGCGGTCTCTCCGCAACTGCTCCAAATCTTCTCGTGCTTGCGTTTTGAGTTCTCTGAGCTTAGCTCGTAGAAACTCGAGGTCTTCTGGAATTGTTTCAGCGGCTTCTGTCAAACCAATTGAACCTCAGAACTTCGTCTTGCTGTCCTGCAAAGCAGGAAGGATTCCACGACATTCTCACCCGACCGGGGTGACCCCGTCGAGCGGGTAAATGGGACGCCATCTAGCCCGCTTTTAAGCTTATGGAAATAACTGGCTAGTCGCGACTGAATACACCTGCTATTCTGTCGGAGATATCGAAATCCGTCACTTGCTGTAAGCCCGACCAGCCCGGAGTCGCATTCGCTTCCAGCACCCAGAGTTGTCCTGAGAGATCTGGAATGATGTCCACCCCCACCAATCTACCGCGAACCGACTTTGCGGCACCGATTGCCAGCTCAGCCACGTCTATATAGTTCTTGCGGGGTAGCCCACCCGCGTGGATATTTCTAGTGATACCTTCTCCCCCGATCCTCTTCATTGTCGCGATGACTTCGCCTTCGACAACCAGAGCCCTAACATCATACCCGGGATTCTCGATGTACTCCTGAAGAAGAAAGGCCCCTTTTCCGTAAGCCTGACTGTGAATCTTGAGATAATCATGTATGTTCTCAAGATCGAACTCGCGTTTGACTAGTTGAACACCCTGACCTCCAAAGCCTGTTATGGGCTTCAATACACAGGGCGTGTGTGATCTAAGGAAATCAACAGCGATGTCGATGGACTCTGTAATGAGAGTCTCTGGGACTGGTAGCCCTGCTGAAATTAGCTTACGCATGGTTTCGGCTTTGTTTCGCATAAGGAGTATAGACGAAACGGAGTTGATGATCTCGACGCCCGACTCTGCCAGAGCCGATAGGAGCCCCACTCGGTTGAAGAACGCTCCGATTTCAGTGGCGCCGAGATCCAACACGAGCAGCAAGTCTAGGTCCGTCAAATCCTTACCACCTGTCGCAACACGATGGGTGTTGGTTGAGCCCGTTCGGGCAATCTTCCACGGAATCACCTGAATGGCATTGACACCACGATTCTGAAATGCCGTGGTCAAGCTTTGCACCCGGGGAGAGTACGGATCAGACGAGAAGAGTCCCACTTCGAAATGCGGTTTGGCCAAGATATCCAACTCAATTCAACGATTCTCGAATTCCTTTTATCCGTAGCGCGGAGCTTTTAACCAGCATAGCATAAGCAGACAGTCAAATGACGCTGTTTTCAGATTCTGAGATGGGGACAATCCGCCAAGAGCTCAACCAACGGAAAGGCAACGTTCTGATAACGTTCCGGAACAGCCATGGCCCCACGCAGCTCAAGAAGCTGTGGAAGGAGATGCTTGAGAGTCTTGGGCATTCCGGCCGATGCCTCAGCTGGTGGTCGAGCTCCGGTACTGCGGGTCTTCTCGAATGTAAGGTCGGCAGCAATCTCGACATCTTTGGCCAGTGGGCTTTGGCCGAAGAGACCAAGCTCACTGCCGTGCTTCAAGTGGGCGATGATGAGTTGGTCAACATCAGAGAAGGTTTTGATGCCGGAAACGTATCATCATCTGCTATGAGGCTAATCAGAATTGGCGAGACAGGTCAAGACTGATTCAGTCAACTGTGAGTGTCTTGGATAGATTCCGCGGCAAATCCGGATCTATGCCTAGGTCCACTGACAGGAAATAGCTAAGAAGCTGAAGTGGGATGACATCTATCATCGGATTGAGTACTATGTTCCCTTTCGGGACCTCCAAGTAGTCAACCTCGTTTGAGACGTACGGCTCAAGGCTGCTCTCCCGCTCACCCACGATTATCGCACGACCAAACCTGCACTTGACCTCGTTGATGTGGTTGATTACCATCCAGCTGTCTTCGGGTGTCGTTACAAATATCACAGGGTAGTCTCTTGTGACGATACTTAGTGGGCCGTGCTTGAACTCGGAACTGTACATTCCTTCACAGTGATTGTAACATATCTCCTTTATTTTGAGTGCTCCCTCACGGGCTACTCCATCGGTCATGCCGTAGCCTAAACAGTAAAGATCCTTTACACCGATCAAGGTCTTTGCGAGATTCTTTGCAAGGATTCCAGTGTGGTCGATTGTTGCTTGGGCCTGTGTTGGAAGGTCCTGACTTAACATCCGAACAATGGACTTGGCTTCTTGTCTGTCCAAGGTGCCATTTCTCTCGCCGAGCATCGCTGCCAGATAGGCAAAGATGACTGTCTGAGAGAAGTACGTCTTTGTGGCTGGGACGCTCACTTCGTACCCGCAGGCCATAGGTATGTACGCGTCGGCATTGAACATTAGGGTACTCCCTATGACGTTGACAATGCCCAGTGTTTTCCCTCTGCCTTGACTCTTCACGAGATTCAGGACGTTGAGTATATCCTTGGTCTCTCCGCTTTGGGAAACCAAGATGGACAGGCTGTCTTCATTCAAGGCCCTGCCGTACATGGACTCGAACTGGCCACCAATGGAGGGAACAAGAGGTATGCCTGCCAGTCGATTGAAGTAATAGGCCCCTACCACTCCCGCATTGTAGGACGACCCACAAGCCACGAGGTACAGATTCTTTGATTCTTCTATGATATTCAGCCATTCATCGGACTTGGCTCCCTGAAGAACTCCCATTACGTCTTGAGCAACCTTCGGCTGTTCGTTAATCTCTTTGAGCATGAAGTGCGGAAAGCCGCCCTTCTCTGCGGCATGCACGTCGATGGTTGTGGGTTCGGGCTTCCGAGTGAGTCGCTTCCCATCTTCGATTCTGTACACCTCGACCTTCTCTGGAGAGAGCGCCAGCATTTCTCCGTCGGCAAGGTAGATGATGTTGTTAGTAACTGGAAGTATTGAAGGCAAGTCACTTGATGCGATCGTTTCTTCGTTACCCACACCAGCAACAAGCGAAGAGCCCATCTTGACGGCATAGATCTCCCTGCTGTCTGCCCTGCCAACAGCAAATGAAAAGGCACCTTTCAAATCGCGTGTAGAAAGCCTCACGGCTTCAAGCATGTCGCCTGTCTGTTCGTAGTACTTATCTACCGCGTGAACACAAAGCTCTCCATCATTCTCAGAACGCACGATATGACCTGTTTCTACAAGCTCCCTTCGATACTCGACGTAATTGTGGATATTGCCGTTGTGAGCCCCATAGATTGAATCATCACATGCGAAATGTGGTTGGGCATTCAGCTTTGTTGGCGGACCGTATGTAGCCCATCTGAGTTGTACAATTCCTCTGTCTCCCTTCATCTTGGACAATCCAAGTAACTTGTCTACAGCATCCACTGTCCCGACATCTTTCCTAAGGTCGACCTTGCCTTCGTGAACAGCTGCAAGACCAACGGAATCGTACCCCCGGTAGGTCAGTTTGCGTCCACACTTGACAAGAACCTCACCAATGTTCTCGCGATTGAGGCTCACAATACCAGTTATGCCGCACAAGTCAGACCCTTCTGAGCCCAGATTCTAATGTGGGGCTGTTACTGGACGCCCAAAAAGGTTGCGAAGCTTACATCCAATGTCAAGCATCACCCAACTTGTCGAAGACCTTTTATGACCTTTCAGCCCATCCGAATAGACGCCGACGCAAGAGGACTGGCTGATGGGAAAGCAAAAACGCTTGACGCTGCTTCTTCATCCGTTTAGGCGCGACCTCTACCAAGTCCTCTGTGAGAATCCTGGTACGTATCTTCTCGAACTTGTGGAGATGCTCGAATCTCCTCTTGGGACCCTCACGTGGCATCTGAGAATCCTTGAGCGCGAAGGGCTTGTGAAGTCAATCAAGTTCGCCGGCAAGAGGCTCTACTATCCTCGTATGTTACGGTCTCAGGAAGCAGAAATGGCCTACCTGACAATGCGCAGTGAGACCGCTAGAAGGGTGTTTTCGTACATTGTAAACAACCCGGGGTGCTATCAGGAACAGATGGCCGAGACCCTAGGTGTTCATCATGACACCGTGAGGTGGCACATCTCACGCATGGAGGAAGTCGGGCTGGTCCGTGTGGAAAAGCAGGGCCGGAAGAAGCGGCATTTCCTCGCGCATCTCGGCCAGGCGCTGCTGGACGGAAGTCTGAATTCAATAACAGAAGCCTACGTCATGTGGCTCATGGAGAAGCTGGAGAATGGATGTCTGAATCCCGAAATCAAAGAGAAGACGCAAGACCACGTGACTATCAGGATTGACTGTCCTGAAAGAGGAAAGGACTGTTACATAAAGATCAATCTCAGGGAGTGGCAACTAGATATGATCAGTGATGAAGAAACAGGCCCTCCCGAAATTGAAGAACCGACGAAGGTTCACTAGCCAGCGACATTCTCTTGGATAAATGCTATAATCTTCTTCGAAAGCGAATCCGGTTGCATTCCCCTGCACACGACTGCAAGCAGACGCGCTTCGTCGACTCGAGTAACCAAAAGGTCCGCCTGCTCAGAGTTTATCAGGATGGTCTCTGTGCGATTGGAGTATGTGAGCCCGTTTGCGAATATCGAGCTCACAAGTGCGGCAATCTCTATATGGTCTTCTAGCCCGACCGAACCCAAAGGCAAGCCCTCAATTGTCAGAAGCATGGCCTGAGTTATCTCTGGGAAAGTCTTTACAATGTTTCCAAGAAGTGTTTCCTTCGGGGGCGCTGCACTTGAACCCATAAGCAGCTCAATACGCGTGGCAATGGATTGGAACTTCGGCACCAACGATCCGGGCTCCATCGCGGCCTGTTCAGCTCTTACTAGTACAATTACCAGCTGATAGTGCGGCTGCAATACCGTCAGTATCGTCTCGCTTTGTGTGGAATGCATTAGGTAGGTTGGCTTTGCTTTTCCTACTCGCCCGAGCACATTCGTTCCCGCCCATACAAGTGCAGCTGATACAGTGGAGAGGACTTTGGGGTCAATACTCTCGTTCTTCCTGGACACCGCCGCGACAACCACACCTTCCTTTGTACAAAGTATAACATTCTTGACAGAGCGGTGTACCTTCAAGGCGTCTCCAAGCAAGTCTGCGACCTTGCCAAGCGTTTCTCCAGCCATAATCTTGCGCCTCTGCTTTCAAGCGTGTAGCTCACTGCCGCTATATAAGCTGTGGTCAAGCGCTGCGGCATGACCTAAGGGAGTTCGGTGGCAGCTGTTTCAGAGAAAACATACAGGCGAACGTCATTCATATTTGACTTGCGCCGCACAACTTGAGACTCTTTGAACAACAAGTTTAAATCAAGCCCTAGGCGCTTCGCTCCCGTTCGATGCTGGAGGAAGTACGGTGCCGAGTTCAACGACCTCATTGATATCCTCGATAGTGATTGTCATTGTCATCTTCGGTTCTGTGGGTACGTTTCTATTTGTCTCGAATCAATACAGGCCTCCTGAGATTGCAGTTGTGGTATTGGACCCGGGCTTCGATGACCTCAGCATGGCCGACCAAGTCGGCATAGGTATGAATGAAGTCTCTGCGAATTTCACGGTTCAGTACTACATAGCAAATCCATACCCAAAGACATCAGCTGAGGCCGAGACTCTGATGGAAAGCCTCGCATCCTCTGGCCATTATGAGCTCATTCTGGCGGCTGGACAAAAGCTAACAACGGCAGTGCACAATGCAGCAGTTGCTTACCCAAACCAGAAATTCGGGATGATCGGGGGGTTCGTTGATTTGTTAAACGTGGCATCCGGATCATATGCATCCGAACAGGCTGCTTTCTTAGCAGGTGCTCTTGCCGCGCTACTTTCGACTCAAGAGAACTACACAAGCAAAGTTGGGATACTTGCTTCCATGGATGATGACCCGGACGTGATCAGTCTGGTCAATGGTTTCGTGCAGGGTGTAGTGGCGGCCAATTCGACTTATGCGCTGAATGTAACGCTTTTGCCGACTGAATTCATTGGGAGCTACAACGACTCCAGCGCCGCGAGCAATAGCACGTTTCATTTGTTTGTCAACGATGGGGTCTCCGTATTGTTCGCTCCAGTCCGGGCCAGCATCGTCGGCGTGCGGGAAGGAATGCTATTCGCCAACAGCACAATCCTCTATTCCGAAGATAGGATGCCGCTTGTGATAGCTGCCGAAGGCGATCAGGACTACTACGGATGTGCTGACCCTCTCATTCCAGTCGCGCCGAGCTGGATTGTCACGAGTGTTGTATCTCGCACAGACTGGGTGTTCTACACAATAATCAATGCAACACTCTGGGACACATTCCCCTCTGGTTATCACTACCAGTACAATCTTGCTAATGGTGGTGCCAACGTCACGACGTTTGCTTACAGTTCCACCTACATTCCAGCTTCCGTTATGAACATCATTCATAGCTACAAGGACGCAATCGTTGCAGGTACCATCGTAGTTTCTCCATGAGCGGCAGGACCGCCATGGTACCGAGCAAGAGCATTCTGAAGTCACGAAGCACCGAGGTGTCTTCATATGAGCGCAGATGACATTATTGAATTCTGTCTGAAATCGGAGTCTCTCAAACGGCTTCCGCGCACGGGTTGGATACTTGCTGGAGAGGACTACTCAGGATGTGAGAAGATTGCATCTCATTGCTGGGGAACCTCTGTCATTGCCCTTCTTTTGGCGCTTCAACTCAGATTCGAAGGGAAGAGTGTCGACTTGGAGCGGCTGTTGACGATGGCAATTCTGCATGACTTGCCCGAGTCTATTGTCTCGGATATTCCCTACAGAGCCGTTGAACTGGGGGGAATTGCCATGAAATCAGCGAAGAAAGAGACAGAGCGAGTTGCGGCAAAACAGATACTGACCCCGCTGGGAGCTCTGGGTGAGTCCTTAAGCAAGGCTTTGGAGGAATTCGAGGGGCCAGACACTCTTGAGGCCAAAATCGCCGTTGCCTCTGACCGGCTCGATATGCTGGCGCATGCGGTGAGTATGGAGAATCGTGGTTTTCCCCCGCAGAACCTTGAACGGTTTTTTGAGCATGTGGAGAGCGAAATCAATAGCCTCCACTTGGATTTGGCCCAAGAGCTCTTCTCAGAACTGTTCAGACTTCACAAGACGCGCCTAGGTTCTCCTAAGAAGAGCCGCTAGAAGGAGCCGGAATGTCGTATTGATGCTGCTAGGATTCGCGCAGCTCTGATTGGCTCAGGTATTGCACCATCGAGAGTGAACAAGTCAATCAAGCGACGTCCTCTATTGACAGTCATTCCCGCAACGGAGAGGTAGACTTGGTAACCCGTGCTCAGGCGTATCTGGACTCGTTCGCCTGTTCGGTCCAGCACGTCTATCCGCTTTTTCCAGTCATCCGGGAAGTACTCTTTCACGTACTTCTCGATGCCTTCAGAGTGACGATAGGATACGCACGCAACAGGTGTCCCTGTTCTCTCATGCAACTCCTGCAGGTCGACAACATTGAACCAAGAAATCACGCTCCCTCCAAGCATCCAAGCTCTGATATCCTGCCTTTGGAGCGACTCATACATGGACGCTAGCTTGTCGGTGGCATCCAACCCGCCAATCGTTGGACGACAGAATCCATACCCGTCAATTCTGATATCGCCTCGCATCACGACTCCAGCCACGGTGCTGGACTTATCCGATTGTTCGAAACTTTCTGCAATCCCAAGAACCCTGACGCCACTTTTCCAACCGGTGTTATCTATGCGAACATCCGATGACGCGAGATCGTGTACGTGTTCGGTCATGGATTTCCACCAGAGGATAGGTCCTCAGGCAATAGTAGTCGTACTACTCGAAAGACTGCTTATTACTCTGAGTGTGTCCCAGTCTTGCAGGATTTTCACTGCCCGTCAACCAAACTTTATTAATGCGCATATCCCACCCACAGGCCAGTGCGCCGCGTTCGGAGAGTGGCAGCCATCCTTAACCCCGAGTTCGAACAACTGCAGGGCAAGCTGAGGCAGATTATGGAGGAAGCCACAGCTATGGCTGCAGGAGTTCGCGCTTGGATGCTCCTTTCGAAGGAGGGACTTCCCATTGCGTCTGCTGTGCCGCAGGGGTTAGAGGAAGCCGAAATCGCAGCAATGGCTGCGTCGATTCTGGGGGTCGCGGATTTAGCGGCAGAAAGAATGGAGCAGGGATCGCTGGAGGAAGTCCTAGTGACCAACCAGGATGGTATGATGCTCATGAAAAGCGCAGGCGAGAAGGCCATTCTTGTGCTAGCAGCAGCCAAGAGTCTGAAGACAGGCCTCTTGGTCTACGCCGCGAAGACTGCATGCGATCGGATAGCCCCTCTGCTCTAAGGCCAAGTGAGATTGGTCAACCACAGTATTGCTTGCAGAGCTAGTTTCGAGTTTTGAGTTGATGTGTATAGACCGCTGATTCCCCAATTATCAAAGGGATAGTTGCTGCCGACGACAACCAGCCTGTTGCCGCTCTCGCCTTCAAGTCCAACGACTACCGTCTTATTCTCATTATGAGGAATGCCTTCCATATCTGTCCAAGTCACCTCGGTCCATGCAAGCTCAAAACACGCACCAGAGAAGTTGAGCGAGCACCCATTATAGTCAAACGACTCCACGCCTTGCGTCACGTTGTGAGCAACCAGTCTCGTCACTGCAATCGTAGATGCAATTCCGTTCACAACAATCGTGATGGGCGGCATACTATCGTAGTTCATGCTGACATTAAACGCGGATAGAAGCTGATTGGCTCCTTCGACGTCAATGCTTGAGTTTTGCTGACCGACAACCAGTATGCCTCCTCCTGCTTCCCAGTAAGAAGTGTATGATTCTATGTCATCTTGTGAGTACCGAGTCGACCCGGCGTTCACAGGACTGCCGTTTACGGTGAAATAGTCCCACGAGCAAGGGTCAAGAATCACAATGGCATCATATCTCAGCATTGTATTGAGCTGCAAGGATTCGGGGTCTGTGATTTCCTCTACAGCTATGCCCAGCCTAGTCAGCAGTTCGTAGAATTCCCTGTATTGACCATAGATTGAATCAGTCCACCAAGGAGAGTGGCTTGTGTCAAAAGCGACGATTGCGAGTCCTACGGATGCGTTGAATTTGAGCTGGGCTGTGATTGTGACATACTCAGGAGCAACAAGGGTTATCGACGCTCTGAGGTTGCGAACAGAAATGTTTGACACCACGCATACTTTCAACGAGAAAGAGGAAGTCTGATTGACCACAATGCTGTCAGGTCCGGTAACCCATGGCGCGGCAGAACCACCATATACCAGACTGAACGTGGCACTATTGCTTGCGAAGACAGAGAAGTCTACAAAGCTAGTGGAATTCACGAACCATCTCTCGAAGCTATAAGGTCGGATGCCCGGAAGGACGCAGACGGCTAGAGGAAGGCTATCTGATTTGGGTGCAGCGTCCAAGTACATTACTGCCGAATAAGTATCTAAGTACCCGGCGCCAACCTCCCAAGAGTCCGAAGGCAAGTAGTGTGCACTCGCAATTAGAGTGGCCTTAATCATCCCGGGTGTCGATTCCCATCCGTTTTCTTTGCAGTGGGCAATCAGAGTGACGACTGCCGCAGTGACCCGTGGTGCAGCAAAGCTCGTACCCAGCACCGTCGCGGAGGTTTCACGGTCTGCATACCAGCCGTCTGCTGAGATGTCTGGTTTTAAGCTACCATTCCTCAATGGGCCACACGCCGAGAACGGATACGGAAACCCATGCTCATCCACAGCTCCAACGGCGATTGCCTGAACATACGCCGCTGGAGACTCGACCGAACTGCCTGCAACACCCGCCTGACCGTTGTTGCCTGCCGCAGCAACAACCGTGACTCCTCTCTCAAATGCCCACTTCACGGCATCACTGAGTATATCGTGGTTCGAAGCCAGACTCCCAAGGCTGAGGTTGATTATGGTGCAGTCTTCCTCGACTACAGCCCAATGAATGGCCGCAACGATTGCCAGTTCAAGAGCTGTGTTATTTGCATCTACGACCTTCGCATTGACAACCAGCGCGTTCGGCGCATTCTCGACTATGATCTTGGCCACGTAGGAACCATGCAGATATCCATGGGGCGCACTGTCTTCGGTGGAGTTGTCAGTTGAGGGATAGCCGTACGCTTTGTCTACAAAGCTCTTAGCGGCAGCTAACTTGTTCCAAAGAATCCCGTTAGTGTTCATGCCAGAGTCAATGACTGCTACTCGGACAGACTTCCCAGAAGGACCTATGCCCCCCGGAGCCAGATAAGCGAGAGTGAAAGCTGCGACGACGATAATTGTGCCTAAGAGCAAAGCGGTTCCTCTTCTCGGGACTGAAGGCATTTCGTAGTCTTCGTAAGTTGAGACCACACTGCTCCCTTCCGCTTTCGCTACCGAAGACAACAGGCTGCAATACTGATAAAGAATGGTACATCAGCAACTTTATCACGAACCCGCCTGCCAGCTCCAGTAGGTCACGTTTGTGGTTATCGAAGATCCCGATCGCTACGACTTCGAAGAATTCAGAGGGATTGATATCTATGAGCCGGGGACGAAGCTAGAGCGAGAGGTTAACTGGGACACTCTATTTCGCGTACTTCTCTTCACCGGCGGTTCCTTCGTTCTCGCTATGGGTCTGCTTCTATTCATCATGATACCATTGATCAATGCGGGGATGATTGTAATCAATGTAGTGACTTTCGGGGTTACCTTCAAACCTTGGGCGCTCTTACTGGTATCGCTTTCAGAGATTGGATTCATAGTGCCTCCTATGCTGTATGCGAAGAGGCGGGCTCTGCCGCTCGCGTCCGTTGGGCTTAAGTCATCCGCCCCGGCGACCGATATAGCGTTGGGTCTGTTGGTCGGCATAGTCATGCTGATTGCTAACATTGGCGTGACGGGATTTGTGAGCTGGTTAATCAATACCGTGACCGGGACACAGATCTCCACAGGTCCAAGTGCTTTCATCGCCTCAGGGACACAGGAGCTAATAGCGTGGATTGCGGTGATGTTTGTTGTTGTAGGATTGAGCGAGGAGACCGTATTCAGAGGTTTCCTGCAGAGACGAGTTCAGATGTACTTTCGAACACGTTCAAGTAGAAGCGGCACCAAATCCATTCTGATCACTTCTTTAGTCTTCGCGGCCGCTCATCTGGATTTGACCGGGCTTCCATCTCTGTTTGTTCTCAGTCTCTTTCTGGGATACCTTGCAGAGAAGAGAAGGTACTCCGTGCTTGGACCCGCTGTCGCCCATGGTTTCAACAACGCCGCAGTCGTTGTTCTTGCAACTCTCTTCGGATTCTAGTTGAGATGGTATCCACAATAAGGAGCACTAGGAGTCCGAGAGTGTTAGTCTCAGGTCGTTCAATTGGGTTGGCAGCCCGCGAATCCAGCCCATGGCAGAGACCTTGGTGGATTTTACGCCAGTGTAGCTCTTTTTGCTAGTACTCCCCATGCGAGTACTATCATAACTAGAGTGAAAGCCAATATCCGAAATATCTCGCTTGAGAAGGTCGCCAATGACACACCCTTGAATGCCGTGTCGATTATCATGATTCGTCCTAGGTTGAGAGGATACAAATCGTCGACAGGTCCTACATCCATGAATCCTGTTCCAACGATGAAAGAGCTAAACAGAATGAGTAGGAATGATTGATTTGCCTGCAGTCTTGTTCTACACATCGTTGATATGAAGACTCCCAAGGCGGACCCTGAAATAGACATCAACGCCAACACCCCGTTGAGCGTCAGATAGTCTGTATTGGGAACAATTCCAAACAGGCCCATCCAAAGCAACAATAAGAACTGCGCTTGTATCATGCCCAATATGAAGTACGCTAGAACTTTCGCTATTACTGCCTCCATCTTTGTTGCAGGTGTCAATAGCATCCTGTTCAATGGCACATCGCCCACTATCGCTTGGGCGCCGGTCGCGGCAACTGCTATGAATGATGAAAAAACAATCAAGAACACACCAAACGACGCCGCGGCATAGTCGCCTACCGGCTCAAATTCACGAATCGTGTCGACGTTAATCTCACCCTTTACCCATCCATGGTCGGACCGGAAGTCTGCCACCGCAGTCTGGAATGCTCCGAATACTGTCGCTTGGCTCTGAAAGTCTGTGCTGCTGATGTGTATGGGCACGAATGCTGGTATGTCTCCAGTTATGTTTCCCTCGAAGCCATAGGGAATGACGGCGTATGCTTTGATAGTGTCTTCGTACAATGCATTGAGAGCATCTTGTTCGGTGGCGAACCGCACGACGATGAAGTCAGGACTTTCCTCTAGGTACCACGTGAAATTGTCAGACAAATCCTGACCCGGATACGTATCAGTTGGGTCAAGATCCACGACTCCTATTGTTAGGGCATCAGAGTCCTTGCCAGTGTCTGTTCCAACGGTTGAGGCATTAGCCTGCAACCGGGCAACCCATAGTGTCCCCATTATCATGCCGGGCAGCGCGAACACCATTAGCAGTGCAAACTTGTCGATTTCGATGAGCCTCAGTTCCTTCAGAAGCATGGACCTTATTCGCCATGTCTTGGTGTTCTTCTCCTGAGTTACACGAGGGTGCTGAGACAAGGGCCTCACCTAAGACTCTGATTGAGCCTTCAAAGGTTCCCTTTTATGCGTTTTCGGGCGTCCTGATTGGCCTAGCATACCCAGAACATCGGCGCACATGAGCAGGTAGAGGACCAACGGACCATCCGTCCCCCATGATTCGATTTTCTTGACAACCTGGGCTTGTGACACGCGGATTCCTTTGTTGTACAGTCTGCCAAGAAGGTTTCTCATGCCCAGGTCACCTGAAGGGAAAACAGAGAAGTCGCCGAGACCAGATATGGCGAGGGCATCAATCGTCCAGTTGCCTATGCCTCGAAAAGACTGGAGCATCTCCCTTGCGTCTGCGGATGTCCTTCCTGAGAGCACCTCGACATTCAGCATTCCGGTGTTGGCTGCTGAGGCAACATCATATACGTAGTCAGTTTTGAATCCGAAGCCAAAATCAGACAGCCTCGGCCTCCCGGCGTTGACCAAAGTTAAAGCGCTGGGAAAGGAATACAGATGCCGCATCTTAAACTCAGTTGGGGTCACCAAACCGACAATCATACGTTTCGTGAGAATACTGGCTGCCCGATAGGACACCTGTTGTTGCAGGATGGCCTTGATGAGTGCCTCAAGAATAGTGTCTGTGCAGTACGGACGTATCTTCTCGACGGCAGGACCTACAGAACATACTACAGGATCCTCTATAATATGCTTCATCGCGCTACTAGTATCAACATCCAGACTTAATACTCGCCTTATCTTGCTTCGGATGCTCGATGCTCTCACATCCACGTTATCATATTGTAATCGCAGCTTATTGCCAGGAGATTCCTGCAACACTATGACTGGTGCTTGAATCTCATTGAATGTGAATACCCGTCCGAAACCTTCACTCCATGTGACTTCGGGAACTGGTTGAATGTCCGGGTACACCCAAGCGTGAACTGAAGACAGCAGGTCGTAAGCCCTAGGAACTTCAATTGAGAGCGTCATTCAATCTGGACGTCCGATGTCTGCAAGGCGTTTGTGATAGATGCATAGACAAGTATCTGCGTAGGCTCAGGCCTTGCAGATACCTCCATGCAGTGAAAAAAAAAGACACTACTCCTTCTTCCCGCCCTTCTTCAGCGGGTTTCCACCCTTGAACGGATTCTTTGGGCCATGCATCTTGGGAACAATCTTCTTCTTGTCTTCGCTCACATTGGTCGCCTCACACTACTGTTTGAGTGCATAGTAGCTGCGGTTCGTTGACACATTACCGTATTTTAATCATTTGTCCATGTCGTTCGTTTGGGGGCAATCCATTCGCAGGCCTAGAACACGCTAATTGTAGCTTGTCATCTTCTGCCGTGTGTCATTTCTTTCTAGAACGTCTAGATTCTGAATTAGCACAACCCGCAATTAATACTCTAACTCAGCACCAAAGACCGAACTCGAACTGGCACGTCCCGTGGTTCTACATTGGCTGTTTCATCCAAGACCATTTGTGCAAACAGTCTGCCCGGGTGTTACAAGATACTCTATGACTATGACACGATAGCATTTCGTAACGACTAAGTATCCACCGTTATTTTTCCGGGGTTGTAGTCTGCATTTGGTCCGACTGTTGTGCGCCGCACCGGATTGCCTAGCATAACCCACTCGATTGCCGACAGCGCATTCTCGGAAGACAAATCCTGGCTTTGATGATTCTTGATGTCCTCAATCTGATGTCTTGGACTTTCATCCAAGTGATTGAAGATCTCCCGGTCCACTTGTAGTTTCACCTGTCCAAGCGTCTCATATGAGTCAAGGAGATCGAGAATCCCATACTTGTAGCCATCGCAATAGGCACAATAACGCCAGTCGTCGAAAGAACGCGTGTTGTTCATCGTGTCGAGGCTTGCGCCTAGGTAGCAAGCTCCTTGGTTCAGGAATGCTCTCACGAGCGGGCCTTCCCCTGCTGTACAGCAAGCTTCGGAGAAGACAAAGGGATAGCCTTGGAATCCGATTTGAGAAACCTGCTGATGACTCAGGATCATCGAGTTGTGCGACGCCCACATATCGGGAGTACCATGTATCCTTGATGAATACACACCATCAGAGAACTGAAGAATGAACTCAGTAAGAGACATTAGCCTCACGTCTCCGGGCGCAAATTTCTCAAGAACTTGAACATCGAATCCCAGTTTCACTAAGGCCTGCACGTGGCGATTGGATCGACCCGGTTGACTGTCGAAAATCACGGCTATGTTGCTGTCAATGATTAGTGGGTCCATATGATAGAGGACTGTCTGAGGCAAGCCAAATATCCGACCTACTGGCACATCTGGAACACCATCACCGTCCACATCTTGAAGAAACCAATCTGTGAAAGACTGATTACCCCCGAACCGCATCGGGGTCGAGGGAAGCTCGTCGCGTGAGCCAATGAGCAGTATGGCCGTATGCCTGCCCGGATCAAAAGCCCTCTTGATGCTGGCGAGCAAATCGGTCCAGCTGTTACTGTCCACAGCAATGAAATCTGATTCAAGTTCCCCTGCTTTCGCTCGGTAAAGACCAAGACTCTCGTTACCGACTCTGCCGCAAACTATCATTAGCTTACTGATTACTTCCCTTGGTGTGCGGCCAAGCTCATAGGTCCGAGAGAGGTCAGGACGCTTAGTGCTCAATAGCTTCCGGATCTCGTTTATGGTGCCCACACGCTTGCCTTTGTAGATGACGTTCATCGGTATTGCATCACAAGACCAAAACCGATAATACTGTTTCTACTTCGGATTAGATGCCCATAAGATCCAAGCGACGTGACTCGTTGATGCAGAATCGGATTGCTGTGGTTGCGCTCGATCTCGATGGCGTTCTTTTTGATGGGCCCAGCGCCGCGTATCCTCTTGCCAAACAGTTGGGTCTAGAAGAGGCCTTTGTGGGCGTTGTGAGAAAGCAGTTGTCGCTCAGAGACTCCATAATCCAAGGGGCAAGGATATGGACTGGCATCCCGGTGGACGGAACACTGGATCCTCTTGTTGAAAAGATCCCCTTGATGCTGGGTGCCGAGGAAACCGTGAAGTCTCTGAGGCAACTCGGTTACAGAGTGGGGTGTGTATCAAGCGGCGTTAGTCAGTTCTTCATGAAGCCTTTTAGTAGAAGACTGAATCTAGAGTTCGCCTTTTCCAACACGCTGGGCGAGAAGGACGGAAAGCACGACGGCACTGTAAAGTACGTAATGGAAGGACCTCAGAAGGCAGCGAAGGTCCTTCAGTATCTAAAGAGCAAAGGGTTCTCTTCCCGGAATCTAGCAAGCGTAGGTGATGGCGAGAACGACCTGGATTTGTTCAAGTTATCCTCTCTAAGTATTGCGTTCAACCCTCAGACCGAGCGGGTTAGCCAGGCAGCTTCGGTCACCATTCGGTCGAAGGATCTCCGGACAATCCTTCCGTATTTCGAGACAGCTTAGGACAGGACCTTTCTAACCAATTGCTCAATTCGAGTTCGATCCTGATCCGTCACAGATGGATGTACGGGAATCTCGAAGTGTTGTGCCCCAACCTCTTCAGAATTTGGTAGCTTTAACGCAGCGTAATTGGGGTACTTGACGAATCTAGCCCAACGCCAGTCTCTAATGTTCAGGTAGGTATCTTGCTTGTGGCATGGCAGAGCATAGACTGTACGAGATCCGACATCGTTCTGCTTCAGGTACTCAATCATTTTGTCTCGGTTCATCTTGGGGGAGTTCAGACAAGGTGCGTATACATGATATGCTGACTCGAAACCCTTCTTGGCCACTTGGGGGCGAATGCCTTTCAGTTCGAAGCACATTTTGTCGTACGCTGCTGCATTCTTTCGTCTGGCGGTCAAGACGCCGGGCAATCTCTTCAACTGCTCTAAACCGATGGCCGCGACCAAGTCCATCATTCGGCTGTTGTAGCCAATCCGATGATGACTATACCCCCCTTCCTTGCCTCGACCATGATTCTTGATCATCATGGCCTTATCGTAAACCTCCTCATCATTAGTCATGATCATGCCGCCCTCACCTGTCATCATGTTCTTGGTGGCATAGAAGGAGAATGCGGCAGTATGGCCGAAAGATCCAATCTTCCTTCCATCAATTGCAGCTCCGTGCGCTTGGGCCGCATCTTCGATGACTAGTAGGTTGTGCGCGTTCGCAATCTCCATTATCTGTTTCATATCACACGGCATTCCGAAGATATGGACTGGCATTATTGCCTTGGTCTTCTTTGTGATTGCCTTCTCAATCAAGTCTGGGTCGATGTTGTATGTGTCACGTTGGACGTCGACGAAAACAGGGATAGCTCCCAGCATGGCTATAGTATTTGCAGAAGCAATGAATGTGAAGGGCGTTGTTATGACTTCGTCGCCCGGTTGGATGTTCATGGCGTCCAGAGCAGTGCTCAGGGCAGTAGTCCCATTCGAAGTTGCTATGGCGAACTTGGTTCCAATGTATGTCGCGAATTCGTGTTCGAGTTCATGAGCAACAGTTCCTTCAGCGAGCATTCCGGATTCCAAGACTTTTCTGACGGCTTCAATCTCTTCTTTTCCAACGAGGGGTTTGGCTACTGGAATCATCGGGTCACCGGACTTCCCAACGGTATGAGCCGGTTAAAATGCTTGCTTTCTGTCATGGGACCATGCCCACTTCGAGGTGCAGGTGAGCACGCTGGATCTGCCTGTCCGCCTTGTCACATCAGAAGGAAGACGTTCTTGTCATGCGGCTCTCGACAATGCTGACGACGGCGATTGTCCCCAGCATTATGCTGAGAGCGACTAGTATGTAGATTATATCACCCAAGACGAATATAACCGCCAATGACAGACCGCTCATAAGACCGGTCAATGCTCTCGTTCTCACAGTAGTCTTACGAGGCGATAGTCTCTGCGTCGACCAATCAATCACAGTAGCGAATCCTACCACGACAGCCCCGAAGAACCACGCCCATGATGGCTCCAGACGCACATTGACTGCCAGGAGAACGATGATGCCCAAGCCGAGCCCACCGTAGATTCCCGAACACCGACCACAGAAATAGACAGAGTGGCTCCCAAGAGAAAGTCGAAGGCAATGTCCGTAAAGTGACGGAGGGTGATGAGAAAGCAATGAGTGAGCATTCTCAATGAATTGATGTCGTCTGCTCCATAACAGATCCTCGATATCCATCTCATCAGGGTGCATCTCTCGCCGAGGCAAGTCTCCGGAATCCGTCATGGCTGCGAGTCTGAGGGAAGAACATTCCTTATGTCCGTTGCCGTCGGGTACTTTCCATCACAGAGGTCATGGCTTATTTCCCTAATCGTTCTAAAGCCTTGAAGACAACACGTCGCCTAAATGGAAAGCCTCGCGATTTCCTCTACGAACGGAGAGTCAAGCGTCTTTTGTGCCGCCACCGCACTTAGCGTCAGGGCTTTGCCGCCGGGAATGAGTTCTTGGCTCGTCATGGGCCTGATTGTGGCAGCAGCGAGGGCTCGTGTCGCGTGCTTCTCCGGGAAAAGGTGCGGGAAGTATGACTCAAGAACGGCGGCATCAGCCAGATTGCGCAGGGTCTCAGTCTCCCACACATAGCTCTGTTCTGAGTCTGCATATAGGGCTGTCAATGCATCACAAAGCCATGCGAAATTCTGTCTGTCGATGTGGGCTGGCAGGGGGATGAGACCAAGGTTGTTGGGCAGTATGTTCACGGTCAGTCTGGCATCATTTGTGATGACCTTTCGGAAGAACCACCCAACAAGTCGCGAGTTCAACAAGACACAGACGGATTTCAGGAAGTCCGGTGCGGCTTCAGATATGTACGTGGCAGAGTTCAGAACTAGGAACCGACCCTCGTCAAAGAATGCAATGGGACTCCTCGAGTTCTGCTGTACAACGAGCTTCGGCCTTCCCCGAAGGTCTGATGGACCCGGTTTTGAAAGCACATCCCTGCTGTAATCCAAGAAGAACCGCTGGGTCCCTTTAAAAGCGGATATGTCTCTGCCGCGCAGAACCGGAACCCAATTCCCGTGCTCCTTTTTGATTGAGGAGAGAGACTGCCTGTTATGTCCAGTCTCAATTCCTCGCGTGATTGTCACGAAACCGCCCAGTCGAGGCAATTCCTCGAGTAGGTGTAGGAGGAGCATGTCTTCTTCGCGCACGTTCAAGAGATAGCGGTATTTCCAAGGACGCACGAGTCTCAAGTAGTC
>Ga0153915_10000629_pt1 | contig 32618 bp, 27 predicted proteins | sample Opewatmetagenome_2_FD_107003 | JGI IMG/M metagenome (GOLD analysis project Ga0153915, IMG submission 107003) | Freshwater wetland microbial communities from Ohio, USA - Open water 3 Core 3 Depth 3 metaG | ecosystem: Environmental > Aquatic > Freshwater > Wetlands | place: USA: Ohio, Lake Erie... | reverse complement strand
TACTTTCATATATTTCGTAACCAAATATTAACCATTCTGCACGAGGCATTTATGAGAACAAGATTATTCCTTTTCCTCCTTCTGCTTGCAGGCATTACTGCGGCGCAGACAAAATATCATCCCCATTGGGAAAACCCTGATACCAACCAGATTAACCGGATTCAGATGCATGCGGCTTCTTTTGCTTACGAAACCCGCGAACTTGCATTAAAGAATGATTATGAAAAATCAGCCCGTTTTTTATCCCTTAACGGGGAATGGAAATTCAACTGGGTTGAATCCCCCGATAAAAGGCCTGTTGATTTCTACCGCGCCGATTACGATGATAGCAAATGGGCTAACTTTAAAGTTCCCGCTAACTGGGAATTTAACGGCTATGGAATTCCAATTTATCTCGACAGTGATTTTGAGTTTTCCAATTCCCCCAATCCTCCCGAAATACCGCATAGCTTTAATCCGGTGGGTTCTTACAGAAAGAAGTTCACCCTTCCTGAAGGCTGGAACGGGAATAAGGTTTATATACACGTAGGCGCTTTTAAATCGGCATTTTATATCTGGGTAAACGGCAATTTTGTCGGTTACAGCGAAGACGGGAAAATGGAAGCCGAATTTGATCTTACTAACTATTTAAAACCGGGTGAAAACATTATTGCAATGGAAGGATACCGTTTCAGCGACGGTTCATATCTTGAATGTCAGGATATGTGGCGCGTTTCGGGAATTACACGGGATGTATTCCTTTTTACCCGCCCGATGATTGACGTCTGGGATTATAAAACCACGACTTCTCTTGATGAAAATTACAAAAACGGAATCTTCAGCATAGATGTTGAGTTGTTCAGCAGCCTTAAGAACAGCGCCGAAAAATATTTTACCGAAATTGAAATTCTTGATGCAAACAGTAAATCCGTTTTTAAACAGAAAAAAGATATTGCAGAAACTATTGAGAAATACCATGATTATAAACTGACTATGTTTAATTATATGAGATGGGGCAAAAAAGATTTTCAGGAATATATGGATGAAATGAACAAGAAAGTAATTCATTTTGAAACAGCGATTCCGAATGTTAAACAATGGTCGGCTGAAATACCAAATTTATATACAATGCTTATTACCCTAACCGATTCCAAAGGGAAAGTAATTGAAACAATTCCGGCAAAAATCGGATTCAGGAAAATCGAAATTAAAAACGGACAGCTTCTTGTAAACGGCAAACCTGTTTTAATTAAGGGAACAAACCGCCACGAGCATGACCCTCTTACCGGACAATATGTAACTAAGGAAAGAATGCTCGAAGATATCAAAATATTCAAACAGAACAACATCAATACCTTGCGCACATCCCATTACCCTAATTCTACTTATATGTACGAACTATGCGACCAGTTTGGAATATACGTTATTGACGAAGCAAACATCGAATCGCACGGAATGGGTTATGACCTTAATGTAACGCTTGCCAATAATCCTAAATGGCTCCGCCCGCATTGGGAAAGAAATTACAGAACGATTCTCCGCGACAGGAACCATCCGAGCGTCATTATCTGGTCGATGGGCAATGAAGCAGGAAACGGATATAATTTTTATCATGTTTATAACGGCATCAAGGCTCTCGATCCGTCCCGCCCGGTTCATTATGAACAGGCCGGTTATGAATGGAATACCGATATAGTATGCCCTATGTACCCAAGCCCTCAAATGGTTAAAGACCGTTCGAAGATTGATAAAAAACGCCCCATCATATTATGCGAATATGAACACGTTATGGGAAATTCGGGGGGCGGATTTAAAGAATATATTGATGTCTTTGAAGAAAGCGACGAAGATAATATTCAGGGGGGAAGCATTTGGGATTTCGTAGATCAGGGATTTCAGGTTGCAAGAAACGGAAAAACATTCTTTGCTTATGGCGGGGATTTCGGGCCGCAGTGGATTCCTTCAAGCAAGAATTTTATGTGCAATGGACTCGTTGCCCCCGATAGAACACTTCACCCTCACATGCTCGAAGTGAAAAAAGGATACCAGAATGTTAAATTCAAACTGCTTGACGCCGATAAAGGAACTGTTGAAATTAAGAATGCCTATTATTTCAGGGATATATCAAACTATTATATTACATGGCAGCTGCTTGAAAACGGAAAAGAAATTAAATCGGGCGCAATAAATGAACTTAATATAAACGCCCATGAAACGAAAAAGTTCAATCTTAATTATTCATTCGCAAAGAAAGAGAAAGCGGAATATCAGCTTAATCTTTTTGCAAAGCTGAAAACTGCCGAACCTTTAATTGATAGAGATTATATGATTGCTTCGGAACAGTTTGAACTTGTAAAAGGATATACCTCTCAATATGTTCCTTCAAACCAAAATATAACATTTAATGAAGAGGACTATTTCCTTAATTTCAGCTCTCCTGATTTTAAAATAAGATTTAACAAAGAAACGGGAATGTTTGCCAACTATACGTACAAAGGAAATATATTAATTAACGCCGGGGCTGAAATTAATTTCTGGAGAGCCGCTACCGATAACGATTTCGGAGCAGACCTGCAGAAAAAATATGCGGAATGGCAGAAAGCAGGGAAAACCGAAAAGGTTTCGAAATTTGAAGTGAAAAAGCTTGATAACGGGAATTATCTCGTTTCATTCGAAAAGAAGCTTCTCTCTGAAGAAGCTAAGTACATCCAGTCTTACGAAATTGACGGCTCCGGTTCTGTTAAAATAACCAATGATTTCAAGGCCGGCGATGGAATCCATGCGAACATCTTCAGGTTCGGAAATCATTTTTATCTTCCTGATGATTTTAAGACAATCGAATGGTACGGAAGAGGCCCGGTTGAATCGTATCAGGACAGATATTCAGCAGCTTACGTCGGAGAATACAAAGGGAGCATTACAGAACAATATCACCCTTATGTGCGGCCTCAGGAAAGCGGGAATAAAATAGATGTAAGATGGGCAAAATTATTTAAAGACAACGGATGCGGCTTTAAAGTTGAAATGGCCGACACCCTTCTTAATGTTAATGCAATGCCTTACGGTATTAATCAATTATTCCCCGGTATGGAAAAGAAACAAACCCATTCAGGCGAGCTTGTACCGGATAAATATATTCATTTTGATGTTGACCTTATCCAGTCGGGGCTTGGCGGAATAAACTCATGGGGAGCGCTTCCGCTTGAGAAATACAGACTGCCCTATAAATCTTACAAATACAGTTACCGCATAATCCCTTTCGATAAATAGCAGATTTGTTTATCCTTCCGGGACAAATTGTTCCGGAGGGATTTTTTTTGTCCGCATCATCAAATATCCCGTCCCTCCAGAACTCCATTTTACAAAGATTGCAACGGCTTGGTTGCTTGTAAAATTTCTTCCGTGATAAAGAACGACGGAAGTATAAAAGACTTTACTGCCCTGAGACCGGATTGTTTTACTATCAAGGCGATTTAACCTATAATGTTTGTTATCGAGCGGCGGAGCCGCTGAATCTTTGTAAGAAAACACGGCAAATAAAAAAAAGAGCCGCGGAGCGGCGCAATCTTTTAAAATTAAAAAAGAAAATTCCGCACAATCACATTCAACAAATTAATTTCCAGCCGGATATAAAAACAAACTCATGCTTATTGCCTGTCGCATTCATGTTTATCAAGAAAGTCCATCAGCCTGTTATGCATGTCTTCATTAATCTCAATATTGTATTCTTTATAGAACTTAATAGTGGAATCAATCGATTTAAAATATTTCTGGCAGCATTCGCATTTTTCGAGATGAGCTTTTATCTCTTTGCACCTGGGGGAATCGGATTCTTCCCCGATATTATCGCAGATGTGTGACATAACTTCTTTGCAGTGTATTTTATGCGTTTCCATATTTCAGACTCTTATTTAATTCATTCCTCAAAAATGCCCTTGCCCTGTGAAGGCGTGATTTAACGGCGGGAACAGAAAGTTTTACCATTTCCCCTGTTTCTTCTGTTGAAAATCCTTCAACGTCCCTAAGCAGAAATATAATGCGGTATTCAGGTTCCAACTTTGAAATCGCACTATCAAGAATTTCTTTCAATTCATTATTTTCCGCAATTTTACCGGGCGAGATGCTCCAATCGGCAACATCCTTCTCGTCAATAAGACTTTCTTCATCTTCAATAGGGGCAAATTCATGTTTTTTCTGAGCGCGCGCCATCATAAGGCAGTGATTCGATACAACAGTATAAAGCCATGTGGAAAGTTTTGAGTTGCCGCTGAACTGGCCTAGGGATTTTACCATGCTTAGAAATGTTTCCTGCATCGTATTTTCGGCTTTTTCTTTGTTGCGGCATATTTTAAATGAAAAATTATACACCGTTTGTTCATATTTTTTAATTAAATCCGATAAAGCCCGCCTGTCTCCCGTTTGCGCTTTTTCTATTAATTCTTTTTCTTCCATTAATTTGATGCTTTAGTTTCTTTAAAGATTCTATTTTTTATTAAGCGTCTCCCACAAATATAAGGAAGCAATTGAATTATAGGGAGCCCATCCCCCCTTTTTTGATAATTTTTCCACATCTTTCTCTTCAGGGAATTTTCTTAACTTATAATTCATTACAATGGCATTTTTCAGCCCTAAGTCCCCTGTCGGGAGTATATTTTCCCGCCCAAGTGTAAAAATAAGGAACATATCAATTGTCCATTTCCCTATCCCTTTAACCTGAACCAGCTCTTTATATATCCCTTCATCATTTTTTTTCTCAATTCCATCCAGTTTAACGGTATTTTTTAGGACTTTATCAGACAGATCTTTAACATACTTAACCTTGGCGTTAGAAAGCCCCAGGCTTCTTAATAATTCATCGGGAGCGGCCAGAATATCAGCCGGATGCGGATTAATGCCGAATTGCCCGTAAAAGCGTTTTATTATACAACCTGCCGCTTTAAGGGAGAGCTGCTGGCCTATTATTGCCTCTAATAAAGAATTGAAGAAATCTTTTCTAGATGTTAAATTGCAGATGCCATTGTTTTTTATTATTGTTGAGAGTGTTTTATCATTTTTAGATAGGTGTTCGAGAGCTTTTTTTAATTTCTCGGGTTTCATAATGAATACTCAGTTTTATGAATCGTTAAAAAATAATATCCTTTTTAAAAATACGGATATTGCTTCATTAAATCTCGATGAAGTTAAAGGACGCTTGATTAGAGTTGGAGAAGGGGAAATTATCTATCGGGAAGGAGCTCCATCCGATTTCATTTTTCTTGTTGTTTCGGGACAGGTGAATATTATAAAGAAGAAAGTCCTCGGCAAAGCCAAGTCTTATGTCTATAGTGAAAATGAGTTCTTCGGAAATGATGAATATTTTGAAGAAACGACACGAACTTCAACCGCAATTGCCCTGCTCGATACTTATCTTATTATTTTATCGCGCGCGGAAATTGAGAACCTTATTCTGCAGGACAATGAAATTTTCCTTGCATTAAGAGAAAGTTTGAGCGGCTTGTTCGACAACTCCACAGAAATAAACGTAGAAGACGCCGGAATCCCGGAGAATATTCCTTCAAATGAAATTGACAAAGTAATTACCGGCGAGGAAATTCAAAGTGGAATTGAATATCGGGAAGCGCCCGAAAATGATTCCACTGTAGAGCCCGGCGAGAATATTACGCGGCCTGAAATGGAAATATCAGAAGAGAAACAGGAAAATCCAACCGTAGATATTTCGGGAGACGCAATTGCCGAAGACATTAAAGAAGCAGAGATAAAAGATTTCACTCTTACCGAAAAAGACATTATAGATATTGAAAACTCAGCCGCTGATAATTCTGCGGCTGAAGCGCCGCAGGAAAAAATCTCCGGGCCTGCAATTTCCGCTGAAGAAGCCTTTACCGCCGCTTTAGGGGGAATAGACCAAATAGAGCTTGAACAGAAAGCCACCGGAGAAGAAATCCGGAATGACAATCTGTTCATAAAAGCAGAGGATGGCGAAATCATAATGCAGGTAGTAGAAAATTCCGCCGCTTCTTTGGAAGATAATGATTTTGTTTTATACACGGAGCGGGAAACTTCTTCTCCCGACGCTGAAAAAGAAAATGAATTTTTACCGGCTGAAATTTCCGCTTCAGCCGGACAGGAAGAAAACAATATAAGACCGGCTGAGAACGGCCTGACTGACGAAGGGCAAGAAAAAATTATTACACCCGTTTTGTTCGAAGACGAAACAGGAGGAGAAATGAACAAACAGGAAGTAAACAAGATAATTAAGGCAATGGAACTGGTTAATTCTACAGTTAAAATTGATGACTTATTGACAAGCATCGTTAATGTAGCTACCGATCTGACAAACGCCGATAGAGGCACACTTTACCTTGTTGACAAGGAAAAAGGGGAATTATGGTCAAAGATTGCTCTCGGAACCGAACCTAAAGAAATAAGATTGAAAATAGGGGAAGGCATTGCCGGGAATGTTGCAAAGACAAAGACAATTGAAAACATAAAAGATGTTTCGCAACATCCCTTATTTAAAAAAGATGTTGATAAAGCGAGCGGCTATGTAACAAAAAATATGCTTTGCTTCCCTCTAAAAAACAAAGAGGACGAGGTAATAGGCGTATTGCAGCTTCTTAACAATAAAAACGGCGAATTTACCGAAAACGACGAAGAAGTATTAAGCATGATATCTATTAACACAGCGATTGCGCTTCAGAATGCCGAACTTGTAGAAAAGCTTCTCACGGCCGAAAGAGTTTCTTCGCTGGGGAAAATGACAAACTTCCTTATTCAGGATATTAAAAAACCGGTGCTTGTAAGCAAGAGATATACTGAACATCTTAAATCGAAGAATCTCGCTCCCGAAGTTACACAGCTTGTAGATATGATTTTGAATGAACTTACTCAGGTTTCCGATCTTGTACAGACCACCTCAAGCTATGCCGAAGGCAAATCAATTTTACGCACTTCTATAACCGGAATTAATTCCGTATTGCAGGATTTTGTTAACAGAACCGAACAATTTATTCTTTCGAGGCACTGCAAGGTTAATTTTGAGCCTGATAAAGAAATAAACGTCAAAATAGATACAAAAGAATTTTACCAGTGCTTTCTGCATCTCGTAAAGAATGCATGCGACGCTATGCCGGACGGCGGCATCCTTAAAATAAGGACAAGGCTTGCCGACAAATCGGTTAAAATAATTTTTGAAGACCAGGGACTCGGGATTCCTGAAAGCTTTATAGATAAAATATTTGAACCTTTTATGACACATGGGAAAAAAGAGGGCGCGGGACTCGGTCTTTCAATTACGAAAAAAATTGTCGAGGCGCATCAAGGCACAATTGACGTGAAGAGTTCGCTCGGCGCCGGGGCTGAATTTACAATCACTCTCCCCGCCGGCTCTTCGTTATAACAATGGCGTATAATATTATTACAATTCTAGGCCCGACGGCGGCAGGCAAAACAAGGCTTGCCGCCTTGCTGGCCGATAAATTCAACGGCGAAATTATTTCAGCCGATTCACGGCAGGTTTACAGGCGGATGAATATAGGCACAGGAAAAGATTACGGGGATTATAACATCGGCAGTTCTGTTATTCCGTACCATTTAATCGATATTGCAGATCCGCAGGAGGAGTTTAATCTTTTCCTTTTTCAAAAACATTTTTACTCTGCTTTCCGGGATATAACCGGAAGAGGCCGAAATCCTTTTCTTGCCGGAGGAACGGGATTATACATAAGCTCTATTATTAATAACTATTCTTTCACTCCCGATAAAACCGACAGGGCAAGAATTGATGAATTGAATAATCTCAGCATCGAAGAATTGCGCGTTGTTCTTCTGCGGATCAATCCGCGCCTGCACAATAAAACGGATATCGAGATCAAAGAAAGAATCATTAAGGCAATATGTATTTCGGAAAGTAGGGAAAACGCAGAAGAATATGAACTTATTTCTTCCTTGAATATAGGCGTGCATTATCCGCGCGAAATAATTAAACAGAGAATAACGGAACGCCTGGCGCAAAGGCTCAAAAACGGAATGATTGAAGAAGTCGATTCATTAATAAAATCGGGGGTGCCCTGCGGAAAGTTAGCATTCTTCGGGCTGGAATATAAATTCCTTATGCTCTATCTTACCGGCGAATTAAACTATAACGATATGTTCCAGAAACTTAACAGCGCAATACATTCATTTGCAAAACGGCAAATGACCTGGTTCCGCAAAATGGAGAAAGAAGGAACCGTTATACATTGGATTGACGGAGCCGATTTTGAAAAGGCTTCGGAAATCATCGGCAAACAGTATTTTAACTCTTAAGAAATTCATTATGCCCGGATTATTTATTCCCGAAAACGTTCAGAAATACCTGAAAAAATATGCCTCAGGAAACTGGAAAGCGGAATACAGGCAAGGCGGGAAATTCAACAATATAGCCGTAATTCCCGCTATTAAAGAGCATTCCAATATTATCAGGCTGATTGAATCTTTAAAATATTGCGATAAAAAATATTTCAGCGAAACACTTTTTCTTTTTGTAATCAATAATACGGCTTCAGCTTCTGCGGAAATAAAAGAAGATAACTATAAAACCATCGAATATCTGCGGGGGATGATTTCGTCTCAGAGCGATATTCAGGCCGGCGTTATAGACGCTTCAACCATGGGTTTAACCCTTCCCGATAAAGACGGAGGAGTGGGCTTTGCCCGTAAAACAGGGATGGATATTGCCCTTACATTATTTAATTATAATAACGGCAGAAAAAAGATAATAATATGCCTTGATGCGGACTGCACGGTTGCCGAAAACTATCTAACCCGGATTGTAGATGAATTTAACGCAGGAAATTTTAACGCCGCTTATGTAGATTTTGAACATCCGCTCGATAACGAAGAGAACCGCGCGGCAATAATCTGTTATGAAATATTTCTCCGTTATTATGTCCTCGGGCTTATTTATTCTTCTTCTCCGTATGCTATTCATACAATAGGCTCTACAATGATCTGCGATTATGAAAGCTACATTAAAGTTGAAGGAATGAATAAGAAAAAAGCCGCTGAAGATTTTTATTTTATGGAAAAACTCTGCAAGAATTATAATATTTATAAAATAAACGGGACAAAAGTATATCCTTCCGGCCGGGGCTCCTGGCGCGTCCCTTTCGGCACAGGACAGAGAGTAAACCGCTATCTTGCCGGCACGCAGGACGAATATCTGCTCTATTCCCCCGACTCTTTTAATGTTCTAAAAGAATGGCTTGAAGTATTCAACAACTCTTCTAATAAACCGGCAGATAAGTATCTTCTATACGCGAAAGAAATAAGCAAACCGCTTTACAATTTTCTTATTGAGAATAAATTTGAAGAGAGCTGGGAAAAAATAAGAAGCAACTGCGCGAATGATTTACAATTGTTAAAACAGAAACGCTTCTGGTTTGACGGTTTCAGGACATTGAAATTGATCCATTATCTAAGGGATAACGGATTCCCGCAGGAAGAGATGTTTTCAGCCTTAGAGACAATGCTCGGCAGATTTAACAGGGGAACGGGAATAACAATTTCCGGCGGAGACTTAAATAGTATTGATGAGCAAATAATTTATCTTAACAGGCTTAGAGAACTTGCCTAATAGGCAAAATTCCGCCTTTCAAAACCAGCCAGACAGCCTTATAATAAAAAGACTTAGCGCTAAGAATTATTTGCCACGGACAATATCGATTGTATAAGTAAAACTGTCCGCTCTGTAATAGCCGCAGTTATATTCAAAAATTCTTTCCCCCGGATCGAAAACTTTTCTTTTCCTGAAAAGAATCGGGTCTCCGATTTCTATTTTAAGTTTTTCGGCAAGGTCTTTGCCGGCATTGATTGCCCTTATCTCCTCTTTCGAAATGCTTGCGTACACATAATATTTTTCTTCGAGCAGTTTATAAAGAGGTTTGGAAAAATCGGAATCGGCGCTCAGCCCTAACCGGGGGTGAAAATAGGAAATGAAATAGACTATCGGTTTCTTTCCGGTGCCTTTAAGCTTTTCAAGCATAATTACTTTTGTTCCCGGCGTAATCGAAAACGCCTCGGCAATTTCCTGATTAACCGATGTTTCCGAAATTTTCATCATATAGTCTTTCGAGTCTATCCCTTTTTCAAGCATCTCGCTTGTATAGCTCCAGTTATCAAGGCTTGTTGCAATATTTTTTTCAGCCACTTTTGTGCCCATTCCCTTTTTACGGACGAGCACTCCTTCCAGAACAAGTTTGTTAAATGCCTGCCTGACTGTATTCCTCGATATTCCTAGTATATTCGCTATGTCTGTTTCAGGAGGGATTAGTTTTCCATTCTGGTACTCTTTTTCCCCAATCAGATTCCGCAGCATTGTTTCAACCTGTATGTGAAGAGGAAGATTGCTTTTATGATCAATTTGAAATTTCATTTTATATGCTCTTCGTTATTATTGTTTTATTGTGCCCCAGTCAAAATCCGGCGCTGACTTCATATCCAGTTCTAATATTCCCCCTTTCATCAGTTCTTCATGAGTAAACCAGAGGGCGTTTAATTCTTTTCCGTTAAGAACCGCCTTGTGTATATATTTATTTTCCTTACTGCAGTTATATGCAATTATTTCAAATTTTTTCCCGTTGGGAAGATTTATTACCGCTTTTTCGAAAGAAGGGCTCCCGATTGTATATACCGGCTGTCCCGGAACAACAGGATAGAACCCCAGCATTGAGAACACAACAAAAGCCGACATTCCTCCTCCATCTTCATCGCCGGGGATTCCGAATATATTATCTTTGTACCATACATCCAGAAGAAATCTTATTCTTTTCTGCGTCTTCCAAGGGGATTTTGTGTAATTATATAAATAAGGGATATGGAACGACGGTTCATTTCCCATTGAGAACTGTCCGACAAGCCCGGTTGCATCAGGAAATTTCGACTGGAATTGATATTTACTTACTCCGAGTCCCTCGCGGAATAGCTGATCGAGTTTTGCTTCAAACTTATCTTTTCCCCCCATTAAGGAAATCAGCCCCGGAATATCCTCCTGCACCTGCCAGAGGTACGTCCATCCGTTATTTTCATCATAATAATCCCTTCCCCCCATTCCTCCGTCTATTTTAGGATTAATCTCGATCCATTCCCCTGCCGAATCTTTAGGCCACATCATTTCTTTATCGGCGCGCCAGACATTTTTATAATTTTCACCCCTTTTTGAAAAGAGTTTAAAATCATCTTTTTTACCGAGTTCGTCTGCCAGTTGAGCCAGCGCCCAATCATCATAGCTGTGTCCGAGCGTTACGGCAACGGCCTGTCTTTTTTCAAATTTTTCCACTTCTTCAACGGTTTCCTTTTCATCAGGATGAAGAGCCGGGTAGTAGCCGTTTCTATAATAAAAATCATCAAGGCTGCATTTAGGCCCGTTGCGCCAGGGAAGCATCGTAGCTTCGAGAGCATTCTTCTTTGCTCCTTCGTATGCGCCGTTTATATCAAAATCTTTCAATCCTTTTCTGTAAGCGTCAAGAAAAACTATTGTTGAATGGAATCCGTTCATACAGGGATTATCGCCGTACACCATTGGAAACGTAGGCGCCCATCCGCTTTGTTTATACATTGTTACGTAAGACTGGAGCATATTTGTTTCAAGCCCCGGATTAAGAATCATCCTCAGCGGATGGAGAGCAAGATATGTATCCCACACCCAGTCGTCAACATAGAAAGGCTCATCGGCTGTATGAACTTGTTTATCATATCCGCTGTAATAACTGCCGTATTCATTTATATCGACCATTCTTTCATTGCACCTATATAATGCAGTATAGAAAGAACGCATCTGAGATTCCGTTCCTCCTTCAACTTCAATCTGATTAATATTCTTCTGCCAAAGCTTATAAGCCGTTTCTTTAAGCTTTTCAAAATCCCAGCCGTCAATTTCTGTCTTCAAATTCTTTTCCGCCTGCTCAATACTGATAAATGAGAACCCGTATTTAAATTGAACCGCTGCAGGAGCATCTTTGGCAAATTCCAGGAATGCCGAAGCTTTCTTCCCCGTAATTGTTTGATTGTCTTTTATACCCTCTTCGTCAAGGATCCCGAACCTGCCTTCAGCGCTGAATATGCCGTACACATAAGCTTTCATTCCTTCAAATTCCTCAACGCCTGTAAGTATTCCTCCTTTTTCAAATTTCCATTCCCCTCCTTTGAACAGCCTTAGAAGAAGCGTTCTGTTTTCCGCATTTGAAAAATCGAACCGGAAGAAACCCGCCTTTGCGCCGGGGGTAAATTCAATTTTAATTTTTTCTTCAATAAGAGAATTGCAGTAATACCATGGCTTTATTATTTCCATATCGTTATCGTAAGCTATTTTTTCTTCCCAGATTTTTGGGCTTATTTTTTTATTCGCCGGTTTTAATCCGAACAATTCCCCTCCTCTGTGGGAAATAATGCTCATCGGAAACCAGGATATCTGGTCATCAAGAAAATCTTTTCTTACCGGGTACATCCGCACCGGCTGGTTAGGCTGGTGAACGGCAGGCCTTGTCGGTTCGAGAAGCTGCCCGACGCTTCCGATTTTCGGATCGATATATTTAGTATAATCTTTCTGAGAATATATAGCTGCGCTAAATAACAAGATTACTGCCGCGGTCAAATAAGCCTGTTTCATAAAAACACCTTTATTATAAATTAAATTACTGCAACACTATTTTTTACTTTTCAGATGATCCGGTTCCTCCCGGTGTGTTTCGCAGGTGAAAAAATAAGCCGGCAGCGCTGAAAAAATTTAGAATTGAACCCGCCCGCTTCAGTAAGGAAGCTGATTATAAAAACACGCCGGAGCGCCGGCAATCACCTTTCTTCTTATTTTATGTCCAAATGTTCATACATATTATAATAAAATTAATTTTTCCTTCAAACTTGATTTAAAAGTTTATTTTTCAGGTATGGGGCTTTTAATGCCTGTATTTTGAAAACAGGACAAAAAAGCCTTTGTTTTTACTTTAAATTCTGTTTATTAATATCTTAGATTTTCACCCTTACATTGGCTATATTTACAATCCTTTTAATGAGGTTTAAATGGAGTTTATAGAAAAGCTAAGAGAAGTAAAAGAAAGATTCGATAAAATTCAGTCCCAGTTGTCTGATCCGGAAATTTTATCCAACCAGCAGAAAATGATCAGCTTAAGCAAGGAAAGAAGCGACCTTACAGATATAGTGGAAGCTTATAATGAATATGACACGGTAATTAAAAACATTGAAGGAAACAACCACATCATTAATGCCAATGAAGACAAAGAACTTGTTTCAATGGCGGAAATGGAGATGGAGGAATTAAAAGAAAGAAAGACAGCCCTTGAAGAAAAGATAAAAGTGCTCCTTATTCCAAAAGACCCGGACGACGATAAAAACGTGATAGTTGAAATCAGAGCGGGAACAGGAGGAGACGAAGCGGGGCTTTTCGCTTCCGATCTATTCAGGATGTATTCCCGTTATGCTGAAAAAAGAGGGTGGAAAAACGAACTTATTGAAATCAACGAATCGGGCGGGCTCGGCGGAATTAAAGAAGTCGTATTCACTCTTTCAGGCGAAAGCGTTTTCGGCGATTTGAAATTTGAAAGCGGAGTTCACCGCGTTCAGAGAGTTCCCCTTACAGAAGCCAACGGGCGCGTTCACACCTCCGCTGCTTCGGTTGTTATTCTGCCTGAAGTTGAGGATGTTGACGTCGATATTGATCAGAATGACTTGAGAATAGATGTTTTCAGAAGCGGCGGCGCCGGAGGACAGAACGTAAATAAAGTCGAAACAGCCATCAGAATTACCCACATACCGACCGGAATCGTAGTTCAGTGCCAGGATGAACGCTCCCAGCTTAAGAACAGACAGAAAGCGATGAAAGTGCTTAAAGCAAGGCTCCGCGATATTAAAATGCAGGAACAGAACAGCGAAATTGCCGCTCAGAGAAAATCTATTGTTAAAAGAGGGGACCGAAGCGATAAAATAAGAACTTACAATTTCCCGCAGAACAGGGTTACAGACCATAGAATTGACTTGACAATCTATAACCTTGCTAATATTATGGAGGGGGAAATTGACAATCTGATTGAACAGATGAAAATAGCCGACAGAACGGAAAGATTAAAAGCGGGTTGATTACCCGCTTAATTTTTTCTGCTCGATATTTTTATTTATTTCGATTAATTCAGGCTTCAATTCAAACAATTCAAGTATATCTTTCCACAGGAACAATTCATTCTCTTTATAAAGCGCCTTATAAATTTCTAAGATTAATTCATAATCTTCTTCGGTATCAAGAGTCCATCTGTGGAACGAATAATCTCTTGAACCCGCATAATTCTTTAAAGAGAATTTTTCGGGATGCTGATAGATATAGGGCGTTACATGTTCAAGCTCGTACTGTTTTACGGCTTCATTAAAGGCTTTTTCAAGTGCGGCAAATGAGAATATTTCCGCATCAAGGCCGCGCGGGTAAGTTCTTATAAGCGAGTTGCTCATATAATCCGCCCCGCTTTTTTCATATTCCGCAATCATCCTGTCAATAAGAGCTGGATCAATCACAGGACAATCGGATGTAATTCTTATGACTGTCTCAGCGTTGTATTCTTTTGCGGCTCCGTAATAACGGGATAAAACATTCTCCGAACTGCCTCTGTAATATTTTATACTATGCTCAATGCAGAATTTTTCTATAATATCATCTTCCGGCAGATCCGTAGTAGCAATAACTATTTCCGAAATCAACAGGGAATGTTTAAGCCTTTCAACAACATGCTGAAGGACGGGTTTTCCGCACAAATCTTTTAGGACTTTTCCCGGGAGGCGCGTTGAACCTGTGCGCGCTTGTATTATAACCATTATGTTCATACTTTATTTACCATATAAGGTCAGTCTAAGTCGCTCATTTCAAGGGGCATTCCTCTTTGAATATCTCTCTTTGCTTTCTTCGTAAGAAGTTCATTTAAATATTTAGGGGGCAGCCCGAATCCGGGCCTTATCGACCGTATGTTTTTTTCCGTAAAAGATTCCCCTGCCTTAATATTTTCAACTGCAAAGAGGGATCGTGAATGTTCTCTGCTTTTGAGAGCTTTCGGTGTCGGTTCAAAATTTATTTTCCCGAGCGCTTTTTCGGTATCTCTCACCGCGGAAACCATTTGTTTAAATTCAGAAGGTTCAAGAGAAAATTGCGAATCGGGCCCGCCTATTCCTCTATCGAGTATAAAATGCTTTTCAATAATCTTAGCCCCGAGCGCAACCGACGCGGCAGGCACAGCTATGCTGCTTGAATGGTCAGAAAGCCCAACAACGACATTATATTTTTCCTTAAGCGCCGGAATCGTATTAAGGTTTATTTCATCTAAAGGAGCCGGATAGGCGGAAGTGCATTGAAGCAGAGCTATTTCGTCATTGCATTTTTTACGGCATGCTTCAAGAGCTTCTTTTATATCTTCCTCAAGAGCTATCCCGGTCGATATAATGACCGGCTTCCCTTTCGAAGCGATATATTCAATCAGTGGAATATCGGTTATTTCGAATGATGCAACTTTATAAGCGGGAACATTCATCAGCTCAAGAAAATCCACGGCGGTTTTATCGAAAGGGGAGGAGAAGCAGATAAGACCGAGTTTTTCTGCAATCTCTTTCAGTTTCGGCTGCCATTCCCACGGAGTATATGCCTGCCGGTATAATTTATATAAAGTTGTTCCATCCCAGATTGTGCCCTGTTTTATCTGGAAATATTCATTATCGCAGTCGATTGTAATTGTATCGGGAGTGTAAGTCTGCAGCTTAACTGCATCTGCCCCGGTTTCTTTTGCCGCTTCAATTGTCTTAACCGCAATATCAAAATTCTGATTATGGTTTGCGGAAAGTTCGGCGATTATAAATGCGGGAGAATTATCGTTTATCACTCTTCCGCCGATTTTTATTTCCTTAGACATAGCCGTTCAGCTTTTTAGTTTTTTAACTTCTTCGTCTATTCTTTTTACTGTTACAAGCTCAGGTATAATATCCAGGCTGAATTTAACATTAAACTGCGACTCAATTTCGAGGATAAGCTTAATGTGCTCAAGCGAGTCCCATTCTTCAATATCATCTTTAGTCGTTTCATCGGTCAGCTTGTTTATGTCGGCATTAAAAACCTGCGACATAATCTTAATTATCATAGGATCAACAGCCATACTTTAGTCTCTTATTAGTTCTATATAATGATTTAATTTTTCAACAGGAAGATTAATCTGATACAGCCCCTCATTATTTAAAACAAATCCGCAGTCAGGAAGAAATTTCTCAGCGGGCAAATTTTTCTTTGTTTTAATAAATTCGGCGGTCACCTTTCTTCTCCCCATTTCATAAGCGTCCTCTAATATACACTGCATAAGAAGGTTTTCTGCCTGCCTGCCTATAACGCGGCAGCTCATCAGGAAAGAATCGATATGCATTTTTTCTGCATCCGGCTTCACTATTGCAACGGCAATTATGCCGTTATCGCCGAACTTATCCTCAAGCTTTAAAGTATAAACCCTGCATTCCCCTTTTTCGATTAGTTCTTTTAAAACTTCAGCGGAATACCCCCGTGTTGTAAGAGTAAACTGATTTGTTTTCTGCGAAAGCTGCGCAGCCCGGCTTATATGGCTATCTGAATTTACCGAAACAAATCCTTTCATTCCAAGAGATCTGTAAAAGTCATCGAGATCTGTAAAACCCGATTCATATTCTCTTCTCTTAATATCCTGGCGGAACATTGCATTCCTTTTCATGTCTTCCGCTGTCAGGGCAAAAGCCTGAAGAGGCTTATAATTCAATAACTGGGCTATATAATTATCTGGGTCGCCGGTAAGGTTAATGACTTCCACTTCGGGCATCTGCTGTTTTACAAGTTCGCATTCGGCGGGGTTATCGTCAATAAACACAAGAGAATCTGTTCCGATATTCAGTTCATTTGCGATTTCTTTTATATTGCGGGCTTTATCGAGCCAGTTTATTTTCAACGATGAAAAATATTCCTTCCTTAGAATCATATCGGGATGTTTTTCTATTGCTTCAATTGCGTCATCATAGTTATTTTTACTGCACACGGCGAGAAAAACTCCCTGCCTGTAAAAATTGAGAAGAACTTTCTGAAAAGATACGTAAGCCTCTCCAATTCCCGGATTGCCGAGTTGAATATTATCAACGCCCTCCTGCCCAACAATCCCCCCCCATAAAGTATTATCGAGATCGGTTATAATGCATTTTTTACGGGGGCATGCCAGCAAAGAGGCGGCATCGAGATAATGTGCCGCAAGAGCGGGAAAATATTTATAGCTGAAAGGCTGTTTTGCGAGCCTGTACATCCGCATATCGAACCAATTGCTCTTACCATATTCCGAAACGAGCGTTAAATAATCGTTTATAAAAAAACGTCCGGCGTATTCTTTTGTCAAAGCCGCTATAAAAGAATTGAACCCGGCTGTAACTGCATTATTCCCCGCGCCGGTATTGGCGTCGTAAACTCCAAGGTACGGGGTTCCCCGGCTGATAAAATTTTCGCAGATTATTCTGCATTTGGGAATGCGGGAAGTTAAAATTTCTATAATATTTATGAGAGCTGTTTTTCCTGAATTTATCAGAGCGTTCCTTCCTTCAACATTTAGCAAAAGAGGGTCAGAGAAGGCATCTCCAACGAGGTTTTCAATTTCAAGATGAATAATAACAATATCGGGATTAAAAGTGAACAAACCGCTTCCTGAATCAAGAACCGATTGATTATACTGGCCGTAGCCGTGCCACCAGAATTCAAACTTTCCGGGGAATTTCTTTTCTGCAAGCGCGCTGCATTCTCTTTTAAGCAGATCGGTATTAAAAGATGTCAGAAACGCTACCTTCATAATTTCTCCAAAAGTTCAATTAAATGATTTTCATCTTTGCACATAAGAAAAGCGACTTTCTTTCCGTTAAAAGCGGCGGCTTCAACCGGCTGCATTGTAACCATATAGTTATTATTTCTCAATCTTTCACATTCTGCATATATGTCATCAACTTCAAAACAGAGATGATGTAGTGTCTGCCCACGCTTCTTAAGGAAATTTGAAACCGGTGAATTTTCATTAAGCGGCTGGACAAATTCAAGGTAAATTTTATCATTCAGGTTAAGGAATGCAACTGAAACGCCTATTTTTTCATCCTTATATATTTCGCTTAATCCTTCGTACCCGAGGACGTTTTTATAATACGCCTTGTAATGGGCTTCAATATTATTGACAACCATTCCGATGTGGTGAATTTTCATGCTACCTGTTGAATATTGATAATAAGTTTTCAAGTTCCTGTTTCTTGGCTGCAAATTCTTCTTTCAGGATCGACATGACATAAACGTCGAGATACTCTTTGCCGTCGAAATGATGCCGCCTTAAAATGCCGTCAACAGAAAACCCGAAATTTTTATGATTCGATACCACCTTCATATTGTTTGATAAAGTGCGGCAGTATATTTTATTAAGGCCGAGAGTTTCAAAAGCATAACAGAGCAGAAGAAATTCCGATTCAACGGCGTAACCGCCCATCCGATATATGCGCTCTCCTATGTAGTACCCCCAATCGGCGTGCGAATTTGCAAAATCAATGCTCATCAGATTTATTGATCCGATAGGGCGCCCGGTTTTCTTTTCGAGAATTGTATATTGTTTCCTTGTTTCGTCTTTAATAACAGAACTGTACCAGAGCATCTGTTTTTCGATGGTAAACACTCCCTGATCGAACATATATTTGGAAACTTCCGGGTCGTTTCTCCATTTGACCATAGAATCGAGATGTTCCTTTTTTATATCCTCAAGAATTACAAGATTTCCCGTTACGCTCATTTAACCGCGAAAAATTTAATTATTGTATTTTGTAATTTATCAAATTTACAGCCAGAGTTTTAGCTCCAGCGCCGTCAATAGTATTTTTTCCTTTCAGGCTTATTCCCGTTCGTAAATCTTTCCCGTTAAGCCGGAAAATTCCTTCGCCTATTTTATTAAGAAGCTTTTCATCGTTATAATAAAGCTCTTCGAATATAAATCCGTTTTTCATCCAGCCGCGCAGGTTATTTATCTGGTTGTCTGCTACAATTACTGCAATTGAAGGGAGCCCGATCCGCGCAAGTTCATAAATGGTTTGCCCCGCCGCAGTAACGGCAATGTCGCATTTAAGCATCAGTTCTTTCATCTTTGCGCCGTCGGCGTCAAAAATAAATTCCACATTGCCCGATGAAGTATATTTTTTGAAATCAATCTTAAAATTTTCTCTTACAACAATCCAGTATTTGAGGTAGGGCGCATGCTCAATAAAATAATCGAGGATTGACTGGGTAAGCTCTTTTACATCCTGCCCTCCCATAGTAATAAGAACATTTCGGATAGAATCATTAATCTGTTTTTCTTCAACATCCCAGAACTCCCTGCGCAAAGGGGTATATTTTGCGCCGAGGAAGTATTTTGTTGTTTCATTTTGTTTATAATCATAATTTTCAGAGCCTATAGTGCCGTTAATTACTGCATGCGCTTTGTAATCGAGCCGCATATAATCGTCTATTGCCGCAAGAAGCTTTGTGCCGGCATATAAACCGGAATAGAACTCTTCATCCGCTTTGTAAGAATCGACAATAATAATGTCGGAATCTTTGATTAACCCCGGAACAGCGCCGGGATTGTCAATCCAATTAAGGATAGTATAGTTTATTTGGCCGAGCAGTTTTTCGGCTCCGCTGTCGCCGTTGACAATCATCTTAGGGATTATTCCCTGCTCTTCAAATGCCTGATACAAAGAAAGGCAGCGGGTCACATGCCCGTATCCTGTATCTCTGTACCCTTCTGTAAAAATAAATACTTTCATTTTGAACCGCTTATAATATTTTTAATTGCTCCCGATATATAGATCAAATCATCATCGGTAAGAGAAGGAAACATCGGGATTGAAATTTCCTCTTCATAGAATTTTTCCGCCGCCGGAAAATCCCCTTTCTTAAAACCGAAATTATCTGAATAGAAAGGCTGAAGATGAACAGGCACATAATGAACCTGCCCTGTAATTCCCTTTTCTTTAAGGGAGGCAAAAAACTCTTTCTTCGTCATATTTAACTTATTGAATTTAATGCGGAGAGGATAAATGTGATATGCATGCCGGCATCCTCCGCCGCCGGCAGGCGTTTCGAGATACTCATTATCTTTAAAAGCGCCATCGTAAAAGAGAGCTATTTCCCTTCTTCTTTTCAGGAATGAATCAAGCTTCTTAAGCTGAGAGATACCAAGCGCGCACTGGAAATCGGTTATCCGGTAATTGAATCCGGGGTAATGCATTTCGTAATACCATGGCCCGTCATTTTTGGTAAGATATTTTTCATCTTTCGTCATTCCGTGAGTTCTTAGGATTTTAACCTTCTCATCGACTTCTTTATTGCCGGTTAATATTGCGCCCCCTTCCCCTGTGGTAATATGCTTTACAGGGTGAAAACTCATGTTGACGGCATCGGCATAAAGGGGAGCGTATTTCGAATCGCCGTAATACTCGGCGCCGAGCGCGTGGCAATAATCATTAACAAGCTGGAAACCGTATTTATCCGATAGGGTTTTCAATGCTTTCCAGTCGCAGGGCTGCCCTGCAAAATCAACGGCAACTACCGCTTTTATTTTTTTATTCTGTTTTGCATAATTTTTAATTTTTTCTTCAAGTTTATCAACGTCAATGGTATATGCCTTGCTGTGAATATCAACAAAGTCGGGAGTTGCTCCGGCGTACACAATACAGTTTGCGCTTGCAAGAAAAGTAATCGGGACCGTAATAACAATATCATCCTTCTTCCATCCGAGCGCAAGGGCTATTAAATGGAGCCCCGCGGTTCCGTTTGCAACAGCCGAACAGTAAGAGCCCCCGAATTTATCAATAATAGCTCTTTCAAAACTGCCGATTGTAGGCCCCTGCGTCATCCAGTCTGATTTTAATGCTTCAATAACCGCCTGAATATCGTCATTGTCTATAGTCTGTCTTCCGTAAGAATAATTCCTGCTCATTTAATCCCCGTAAATCATATCTTTTGCGCCGTCGACATTGGTAACAATTAACTCTTTTAATTCTTCAATGGAAAGGAATTTATCATTTTCACCGCTGTTATAACTGAATCCGAAACGGCAGAATTTCCCTTCTGCTCCGTTGCTTTCTTTTTTAAATTTTTCAATATCCCAGGCAGGAATGGAAGGAAGTATTACATAATAATCTTCAAACTCAACAGTATTTATTGCGTCGGTGGCGGTAATCATTTCCTCGTGAAGTTTTTCCCCCGGCCTTATGCCTACTGTTTCAAATTTTGCATCGGGGGCAATCGCCTTTGCGACATCAAGAATTTTATATGAGGGTATCTTCGGAACGAATAGTTCTCCCCCCCACATTTTTTCGAGAGAACTTATTACAAAATCGACTCCCTCCTGAAGAGTGATATTAAAGCGGGTCATCCGCACATCCGTTATCGGAAGTATTTTATCTTTCTTTTTCTGAAGGAAAAATGGAATAACCGAGCCCCGGCTTCCCATAACATTTCCATAGCGGACTACGGAAAATCTGATATCGTGCGCCCCGCGGTAATTATTTGCGGCAACGAAAAGTTTATCGGAGCATAATTTGGTTGCCCCATAAAGGTTTATCGGCGCGGCAGCTTTATCGGTGCTTAATGCAATTACCTTTTTTACTCCCGCTGCAAAACAGGCTTCAATTACATTCTGTCCCCCGATTATGTTTGTTTTCACCGCTTCAAAAGGATTATATTCGGCGGCGGGCACCTGCTTTAATGCCGCGGCATGTATTACAAAATCAACTCCCTCCATTGCGCGTATAAGCCTCTGGGCATCCCTTACATCGCCTATGAAGTAGCGCATTAAAACCCCTTCCTTTTTAAATGAAGGATTTTCCTGCATCTCGAATTGCTTCAGTTCATCGCGGCTGTAAATAATAATTTTTCTGGGTGTGTATTTTTTAAGGGCTGTATGTATGAATTTTTTACCGAACGAACCCGTTCCACCTGTTATTAATATCGTTTTTCCGTTGAGCATTTCTTTCCCGAAAGATTTTATACAAAGTTATGGAATTTATTAGATATTGGAAACGGAAATGTGAGAGGATAACCAGACAAATATGCTATATTTTACTTGATATTATGAATTAAATGCTCAAAAACACATATATATATATTTAGAATAAACCAGCGGCATTTTGGACATTCGCAATGTAAAGAACTTGGGAATGATATTATTTTTTATTTTGATCATAAAAAATATTTTTTCATATTGCTTTTTAGATTGACAATAAGATAATCGAGGCTATTAATGAAGCAGCATGAGTCGGTAAAACAGGTAATGAAAGCAAATGGGGGATATGCCACTTTAGGCTTCCTATATGTAAATGTTGATATTACAGGATGGAAGACCAATACTCCATTTGCAAGCATAAGACGTATTGTACAGGATGATCGTTTCTTTTTCAAAATAAGGCCCGGACTGTGGGCTCTAAAAGAATACGAGAAAGATGTTTTAGACAAATTTAATATCACTAAAAAAAGCGCGAAAGAATCCGTTGAAGAGTTTAACCACTCATATTATCAAGGCCTTCTTATTGAAATAGGGAATTTGGAAGGATATGAAACATTTATTCCATCTCAGGATAAAAACAAAAAATATTTGAATAAACCTTTATATGAACTGACATCAATAAAGGAATTTTATCCTTTTACATATCCCGAAGTAATGAGACGCGCTATTACTATCGATGTAAGCTGGTTTAACGAAAGGAAATACCCCGCTTCTTTTTTTGAAATTGAACATACAACTGATTTTAACAATTCATTGCTGAAATTTATGGAGCTGCAGGATTTTAGTGTAAAATTCAATATAGTCGCGGACAAATCACGCGAAACAAAATTCATTAACAAAATCAGTTCTTCAACCTTCTTTCCTATTGTAAAAAAGGTAAAATTCATCGACTATAATTCTTTAGCAATTTTACACGCAAAGATATCTGAGTTAACAGCAATAAAGACACAAATTAAGATATGAAGAAGTACACCACAAAAGAAATTATACAGTTAATCAGATCAAATCCCGACAAAGCATTTGAGATATTTATGTGCAACGGCATCTTCCGCGCAATACATTTTATTGATATATATAAAAACATTATTTATGATGTCGGGATAGATTCGCAGCCAGTACGGTGGAAAGAAGAAGATTTTATTAACCAATACCCTCAGGCAATGTGGGAAATAGATCAAATAGTTTGCAAGATTGCTTACCAGAAACAATAGCGCTTTAGGTTTTCACCAGATTGGATACAATATTAAGATAATTTTATAAGCTCTCTGCATTCAAATTTTTCATCAACCCCCTTTTTTACATAAAATTCATCCAGAAAAGGGGAATATTTTGCATAAAGCTCTTCTATTCCCTTCATTTTATAATTTTCAAAAACCCACAAATGCTTGTTGAATTTGTATAGCTTCCTGTAAAAAGAACGGATGTAAAAGACTCCGCCAATGACTGTAAAAAGATGATATAGGAAATAAAGAAAATCGAATTTATACTGCGGCTTTGCCGTTTTTACCTTTTCAATTGTCTTGCCTAAATAATATGCCGCCCTTATATGGTTAAGCCCGTCGCCGTAACCGATAACATTTTTAATGAGCTCTTTTCTGGCGTTTTCCTTTTCATCCGTAAAGAAAGAAGCTATTTTCCCTGTTCTATAAAACTCGTCAATAAGCGATTGAAAGCCGTTGTAGTTTTCGGCAATTGACGAGCCTTTATAATTAGGGTCGCGGTTAAAATTAATTTCAGGATTAATGAAAATAGTCTGCTTACCCATCAGCCAGGCTTCCATAGAGGTGGTGGATTCAAAGCATGTCCATAAATCGCAGATGCCTATAAGGTCGAGCAGTGGTTCTTCTTCGCCAAGGTAAAGGACATTTTCATACCCTTGCAGTTCGCTCATCTCGTTGACCACTTCGGCAGTGCGTTCGGGGGAATTTTCCTGCGGATGCTTTTTAAGAATGAAAAGAGTATCCTTATTATTTATTGCCGCCTCTTTAAGAGTATCCCTTACAAGCGCTCGTTGTTCCTCAACCCATTTAAGCCTTTCAGGGTTTCCGCCGAGAAAGAAAACGAGTTCTTCAACTCCCCTTTTATGCTGAAGTTTTCCGAAAGCCCATCCTGCATAACCGATTATTTTTTTGTATCCCGGCTTTTTATACTTCGCAAGGAATGCATCCCTGTTTCCGGGCTTATAAATTGAATATCTATCGAACCCGGTTCCTCCGGTAAGAACTATTTTATCTTTTTCCTGGGGTTCCTTTTCAATCAGAAATTTCTTTGTCCTTTCGGACCAGCAGCAGACATAATCCTGATAAAACTTTTTATCCCGGTTATACCCCCAGTAATTAAAAGTTCCGTCTGTTCTGAAATTGCCTTCGGAGATAAGGGCGAAAAGAGGAATATTCTGTTCAAACGCATAGCGGGAAATTTTAAAATAGAGATTTGAACCGATTGTATTCGGGGCAAAAACAATATCGGGTTTTACTTTATACATCCGATGAATATCGAAACTGACGGCATGAATAAACTCACAGTTTAAAAACCTTTCTGCAAAGCGGCGCACAGGAAGAATCATTTCAACATCGCGCCCGCTGTTGGTATCGGTAAAACAAAGTATTTTTATTTTTCTATCTATTCTTTCTTCCATAATTCCACTTCGGAATGGGAAATGTTTATACTTTTTTATCTTTAACGCTTATCCGGTCGAGATAAGAAGCGAGTTTTCCCGTTAAATTGAGATTTGAATAATGCGAAATAGGAGTCTTGTTATAAGCAAGCCCCTCTTTTTTAAACTTATTATAAAGATTCAAAACAGTTTCTTTTGTTTTTTCATAATCCCTGAAACCGCAGGCAATGCCGGCATTTGCGCCATAGATAATTTTAGAAGCGTCGCTTTCTTCGGGACCGATAACTATAACCGGGCGCCGGCTTGCAAGATACTCAAACAATTTCCCAGGCAGCCTTCCGTTTACATTCGGCATGTCATTTAAAATTAATAACAGCGCCTGCGATGCGCACATCTTAACAAGAGTCTCCGAGCGGGGTATGTGATTGAGCTTTGTAAGATTTTCATTCAACCCCAGCTTTTCAATCTCATTAAGAACCGCATGCCCTATAAAACCGACAAGCTCTATTTCCAGATCTTTTTTAAACTGCGGATTTCCATCGGAAATTTCCGCCAAAACTTTCCAAAGAGTAGAAGCGTTCCTGTCCGGCCCGAGGCTTCCGAAATGGCTTAACGTAAACTTTTCCGAGAGAGTATGAGGGATATCTTCAAAATCCTCTTCGTCATAACCCCATACAATCACATCAACATCCTTAGCGCCTATCGATTCGAGGTCTCTCTTCCAAGAATCGGAACATATAGTTACTTTATCGGCATACTTGAAGATGCGCTGTTCCATATTTTCATGAATCTTCTTAGAAACAGGATTAAGCATAAGCTGCGGGAAATAATCCACCTGAGTCCAGGGGTCCTGAAAATCGGCATGCCAGGGAATATTCAGGTTTCTCTTTACGCCGTAAGCAATCATATGCGTAGAGTGAGGAGGCCCGTTTGTAAACATCGCATCGACAGGGTGGGTTTTCAGATACTTTGTAAGATACTGAACGGCGGGCTTAATCCAAAAACGGCGCGCATCGGGTATAAACAAATTTCCTCTTATCCAGATGCCGAGTTTTGTAGCAAACCCCGCTTTCTCCTCTTCAAGAAAAACATTATGAATCCGCTCTTCTTTTTTCTTTCCCGCGATCATTTTAAAAATAGAATACGGCTCCCAGATTTTTGTCTTAATGGTAGTTACTCCCTCCGGGACATCTTTGAAATTCCCATAATCCAGAATTGGGTATTCCGGGTTATCGGGAGCGCATATTACCGGTTCCCACCCGTAATTACGGAGATACTTTGCAAATTTCAAACAGCGATGAACTCCTATTCCGCCGCTCGGAGGCCAGTAATATGTTATAATTAAAACGCGTTTTTTCATACCATCACATCGTCTGTTTTATTATCATTCTCTTTTTTCTTAAATATTCCGGCTGCAAAATCAACAAGCTTTTTTCTGTTAAGGAGAATGTCTAATTCAGCTTTCTCATAAAAATTAAATAAATATAAAATAAATGGGAATGATATAATTATTGCCAGCTTTACTGCGATTGAAATAAATAAGTTTAACGCAGGCAGAAAATATATAATAGACGCTAACGCGCTTCCGGCTATAATCAAAACCAATAATTTCCTGCTTTCAAAAGGAATTTTGTAAAATTTATCCGATTTAACCAAAGTGAGGAAATAAAATAGTATATACGCTATCAGCGTATTTACAGCGGCGGCCATAATTCCGTAAACCGGGACAAAAATAAAATTGAGCCCTATATTCACCGTCGCGGCTATAAGAGTAGTAATGCCGATATATTTAGTATTTTTGGTCAGCATCATTCCAAGCGAGGCATTAAGGCGCATACCGCTGAACACATAACCGAGCAGCACCACCGGAACAACGCTCCATGCGCTCCAAAGTTCTTTATTCTGTCCGAACATCCGCACAATCTCTTTGCTGAAAAGCGAAAGGGCTACAAATCCCCATACAAAAAAGAAGGAAGAATAAGTCATCAGCTTACTGAAATACCTTTTGTCATCTTTCTGCTTATATATTTTGTAAGTAGCGGGCAGAAGCGTTAATGTAAAAGGAAGGATTAAAAACATATTCAGTATTCCTGCGGTTCTATAACCGAGCCCGTAAAGCCCAACTTCTTTTGCGCCGATGAAATATTTTATTATGTACCTATCGCTCAGGTTTAAAAGGTTGAAACCGATTGTACTTAAGACGAGAGCAGCCCCTATTTTAACCGAAGCCTTTAAAGCCGGCGTATTGAATTTAAATGTTATGCTCTTTAATAAAACAGGGAGAAGAAGAATGAATGTAAATATTTCCGAAATCAGAGAAGCAGCAAAAACCCCTTTCAATTTTTCTTCCGAAAAGAGGAGGAAATAAACCATCAATCCGGTTCTGATAAATAATTTAAGAGAATAGACAGCCGTATAGTGGATTGAACGTTCGTCTGCCCTTAACTTTCCGAGTATAAAACTGTTTATTGCCCTTATGCCGATTATGTACGCCGCAATCCTGACAATAGCTGCAATGCTTTCACTTATATTAATCGGGAAAAGCTTAAATGTTACAACCGCCTCAATAAGGAGAATAAATATTGATGATACAAACAAAAGGAAAAGGATGAGTGTAAAGAATGATGATTTCTTTTCGTACGGATATTCTTTCGGATTATTAAAGAATACGATAACTGTTGCGAGCCCGAACAGTAAAACGTCGGCCATAATGTTAACGCTGTTATCGAGAAGGTCCCAATTGCCGAACTCTCCGGTTGTAAAGTAAGCGGTCATCAGGGGTATTAATATTACCCCCACTGCTTTTTCCGTAATGCTGTTTATACTGTAAACAGCAGAATGGCGGACGAGCTGTTTTAACCTTTCAATCATTCCGGCTGAGGAATACTGTTCTTTTTTCTAAATCCGGTTACGGTAATTATTATTGCCGCAAACAATAAAATATTCAATATGAGGGAAACATATTTCCCCATAGCGAAACTTGAAGGATAATAGATAAATTCCACCTTATGTTTTCCTTCGGGAACAACAATTCCCATAAATGTATGGTTCGTTTTATATATTTTAGTTTCTTTTCCATCAACAAGGGCTTTCCAGCCGGGAGCTACATAATTTGTGCTGAAGAAAAGGAAATTATTTCCGGTTGCATTGGCTTCAAGCTCAAGTCTCGCATCGCTGTATTTAACAATTTTTGCATAAGCGGATTCCCCTGGCTTGGCAAACTGGAAATCTGTTTTTTCAACATAAGCAACATGCTTGGGGTCAAATTCCCCCTTTACCATTAAGTCCAGAAGTTCTATTCCGCTTTTTGCTCCAACGCTGTCAACAAAATAAGCGCGCGGCAGAGCGTAATCGTATTTAAAAAGATAAGTTGACTGGCTGTTTTTAACGAGCGTTAATCCCGGAATGGCAAGCGGTTTATCATAAACAATATATTTAACTCCGGCCATTCTCCATACAATCGGTTTATCGGGGCCTACATAGGAATAAATATCTTCAAATCCTCTCGGTTTTGCAGCTGAATAACCGGAAAAATCTTCAAGAAGAAAGTTCACATTAAAGTTATAATTTGCGCTGACCGTGCCAAGCGAATTATCCGTTTTGAAATTGATTATTCTGAACGGTTCTGTATCTTTCTGCTCCTTAATGAAACCGACGTATTCAGGAGCATTGAATATAGCATTGCTTTCCTGCGCATTTTCGAAAGTTGCCCCTCTGTTCCCTATACGGAATAAATCAAAGAGAACCAGCAGAGTAACTGCGGCAATAAAAACTGTTTTGCTCAGTTTTGAATTAAGAAACAAATAAATAGCCCATAAAAGAAGCGCAAGTAAAAAGAGCCCTACATGAATATCCGCAACGAACATTTCAGCCGCGTATTCTTTGCCCGCCTGTAAAATCTGGGCATATCTTCCTTTAGCCGCTTCCGATGACATCATTCTTTCAATAAACCCGGATGATAGAGTTGAACTTAGAATAAAAGAAATGAAAAGAAGCCCCGAGAATGCCAACGCGCCCCATAAAATAATTTTGTTGAACTTCAGGTTCCCCTCTTTTTTCATTTCTATTATGCGCATTATGCCAAGCCCTGCAAGAATAGGGAAAAACACCTGAATAACATGCAGAACCATTGAAGGGACGCGGAAATTATTGAACATAGGGAAATGATAATACATTAAATTAAATACAACGGGGAAATTTTTCCCGAAAGAAAGCAGAATAAAAAAGAGAAGCGCCGCCGCGCAGTATTTAATAAAGGGTTCCTTCCACAGTAAAAAGAATGCAAATAAACCAAGAACAAAAATTATTAGTCCCATATACATTGCGGTATCAACAAAAGGCATCTGTCCGAAGTATGTGTATGCTTCTTCTCCATTATTTGTAGAACGCCCGAATCCGTAATATGACGGGATAAGGAAAGTCATAACTTCCCCGGGCGAGAAAGACCAGTTAGTATCATATTCATACGAATCGGTAACCGCTTTCTGCTGCCCTATCTGCGCAAGTTCCGCGGCCCCTTTTGTGCCTCTTGTTGAGTATGGTTTATATTCAAACAACTGCGCATAAGTATCGAACGACATAAGCAGCGCAAAAACAGCCGCAATAGCCACAACGCCAAGGGATTTCAGCAATTGTTTGGTAAGCTGTTTGTCTTTTATAAACGCCGCATATAGGAAATAAAAAATAAAATATATCCCGGTTAAAAGGACAATATAAAATACAATCTGCACATGCGCGCCAAGAACAAGGAGGTGCATTCCGAATATAAGAAGAAGCGCGTCGAGCAGCGTAATTTTCTTTTGAAATTTAAGAAGCATCATAAGAATGAAGGGAAGAAGAGCGAGGGTCATTAGTTTTGTTATATGCCCTATAAAGAAAAGCACTGAAATTCCAGTGCTGAAAATCATTCCCGCAGAAACAAGAAAACTTACGCCATGCCCCGCCCCCCGCGAGCGCATAAAAAAGAATGCCGTTAGCGCCATGAATAAAAAACTGAATGTATAGATTGCTTTGGCATCGGCGAAAATAGAGGCATAAATTTTTGTTACACTCGAATAAACCACGGCAGTCAAATCGAACCATCTTAATTCGGTTGAAGTTGCATAAGCGGGCATGCCGCAAAACAGATATGGATTCCATAATGAAAATCCATCGTGATTTTTATAAATATAGGACTGCATGCTTTTCATCTGGCGGTAGTCGGTTCCTGTTACGGTTTTATCGCCGAAAAATACCGGGCTGTAAAAAATCAGCAGAAGCAACACAATGCCAAGAATCGCGGCGGGGGTTTTGAATTTTTCAGGAATCACCGCGCCGAGATCGAAATTTGCAAGGAATCCGCCCGAAGGCTTTTTAACTGAAATTGGTTTTTTAACCTGCTTGCTCATTTATGCTCCAAAAATTAATATTATCTGTGTCTCCGGGGCAAAAGCCTCCAAAATAAAGAAAGAGGGAATTTGCTCCGGTTCCCCTGTCTTAAAGTTTACATACAGTAAGCTCGGAAAGGGCTGCTTTTAACATTTCATCATTTCAATTATTCATAAAGTAAAAAATCTTCACCCAAAGAAAAAAGCCGATATAACCACAATTATACATGGGAGAAGTTCAATTTACTTAAACAACGCTGAATCATAATAAGATTCGGGGAAAAAGTATTTTATTCAAGAACGCTCAAAATTCCATTTGTAAAATTCTTCCAGGAAAACCGCTCTACTTCCTGTTTTATATTGTTTACAAATTCTTCTTCTTTGTTTTCATTATAAAACTTCATTATTGCATCAGCAAGCGCTTCCGGGTTTTTAGGCGGGACAAGATAACCGGTTTTATTGTTAAAAACAGCCTCCGCCATCGCCCCTACGTCGGTTGCAATAACCGGCTTATTAAAATTATTTGCAATCTGCACAATGCCGCTCTGAGTGGCGTTATTATAAGGAAGAATAACCATATCGGCGGCGGAAAAGAAATATTTCACTTCCGAAGTGGGAATGAAGTTATTAAAAAGGAAAATCCCGTCTCTTATATTAAGTTCATCTATTAAAGCTTTGTAATGTTCTTCGTTGGAATAGTATTCCCCTGCAATAATAAGCTTAATATTCATTTTATCTTTCAGCAGCGCAAACGCCTGCATCAGATTATCGAGCCCTTTATATTCGCGAATGAACCCGAAGAAAAGAATTATTTTTTCACCGGTTACTTTCAGGCGTTCTTTAGCTTCCTCTTTCGGCGCCCGTTCTCCGAAAATTGAATATACCGGATGGAAAAGGGTTATAAAGCGGGCATCAAGACGCATCATCTTAAGGTCTTCTTCGAGCCTGCGGGAGAGAAGTATAAAATTATCCACGCTGTTGAATAAGTAGCGGGTAAAAGGGCGGTCTCCTATTCGTTTTTCGTGAGGTTTAACATTATGGCATATTGTTATTATTCTGGTTTTCTTATTTGTGCGTACAATTTTTGCAATTGTGCCGAACGACGGGCCGAAAAAAGGGAGCCAGAAATTAATTAATAATATATCGGGTTTATCTTCGCTGATCTTAGAACCTGCGCGTATCCAATTGAACGGGTTAACAGAATCGACAAGCTGTTCGGTAGGTATTTTCTGGAAGCCTTCAATTTCGGGCTCTTCCTGTGTCTTTCCCGGGAAGAATATTGAGGGATACTGCCGCTTGAATGTTACCACCTTTACATCATGTTCTTTTATAAGCTCTTTATAAAGAAGGTAGGTAAAATGAGCGAGCCCCCCTCTGAATGGATAAGCCGCCGATAAGATTGTGATTTTCATTTGCGCTGATAAAATTTATTATGAAAAATTAACCGGCCAATACCGGAAGGATTACGATTTTTTATCCTTCACAACATAGTTTTTTTCATTCTGGCTGTTATGCACAATCATTTCGCCTATCAAGCCTATTGCAAAAAACTGCACGCCGACTATAATCAACAGCATCCCTAAAAAGAGAAGAGGCCTGTTATTCAAAGGCTTGCCCAAAAACCATTCAACCGTTAAATAGGCGTTTACCGCCAACCCGATCAGGAAAGAGAAAGACCCGACAAAACCGAATAAGTGCATGGGGCGATTAATAAACCGGGTTGTAAATATTGCAGTTATTAAATCAACAAATCCTTTAAAGAAACGGGAAATTCCGTATTTAGTTTTTCCATACCGGCGCGGATTATGCTTTACTGGTATTTCGGTTATTTTAAATCCCTGCCATTCCGCAAGAACGGGTATATAGCGGTGCAGTTCGCCGTAAAGGGTTATATTCTGTACAACTTCCCTTCTGTATGCTTTCAAGCCGCAGTTAAAATCGTGTATTTTAATTCCCGACATAAGCCTGGTTATGTAATTAAAAAACCGGGAAGTATATTTTTTTATAAACGGATCGAATCTTTTTTTCTTCCATCCTGAAACGAGGTCGTATCCTTCTTCAAGTTTTTTCAGAAGATTAGGTATTTCCGACGGGTCATCCTGCAAGTCGGCATCCATTGTAATAACCGCATCGCCGGTTGACATATTAAATGCCATTTGAAGCGCGGCGGCTTTGCCGTAATTTTTTCTGAAACTGAGATACTTTATTCTGTTATCGGCTTTCGCGAGATCTTTTATTATGGCCAAGGATTTATCCGCGCTGCCGTCGTCGGCAAAAATAATTTCGTGTTCGCATGTAAGAGAGCGGAGTGATTTTTTTACTTCGAAATATAAAGGCCTTAACGATTCTTCTTCATTATAAAGAGGAACTATTACCGTAATCTTTTTAAAAGAAGTCTGTGTTATCTCCTTTTTCCCTTCCGGCGGCTGCCCCGGGTTCTGCTTATTTGGGTTCTGTTTATATCTATTTCTGTGATAATAGTAGCGTCTTCTGTTCTGCTGAGGTTTGGAACCTTCGGTTTTTATTTCTTCACCCAATGTAAATATTCCTTAAATGTATATAAAT